>Ga0105048_10004564_pt1 | contig 22491 bp, 21 predicted proteins | sample MAT05_FD_78382 | JGI IMG/M metagenome (GOLD analysis project Ga0105048, IMG submission 78382) | Freshwater microbial communities from Lake Fryxell liftoff mats and glacier meltwater in Antarctica - MAT-05 | ecosystem: Environmental > Aquatic > Freshwater > Ice > Liftoff microbial mat | place...
CTGCGGGCAGCAGCACGCAATGACAGCGGCATCGCCATGATCATGGTGATGGGCTCGATCGTTGTGCTGAGCTTGTTACTTGCTGCGACGTTTAGTTACGCCCTGGCGGTGGAGCCGCAGGCGCGTGCGAACCAGGACTGGAATGCTTCGCTGGCTGCGGCTCAGGCCGGCGTCGATGACTACGTATCGAAGCTCAATGCGAACGATGCGTACTGGCAGAGCGTCGATTGCACCAACACGGCGATGCGTGGGCCGAACGCTGGCACCAACACGTGTGGCTGGATCTCCTCGACCGCAGTCGGATGGCAGAACGTCAACCCCTCGGATCCAGCCGCTGGCAAGTTCCACTACGACGCCGATCCCTCCGTGATCTACAGCCAGGGTGCGGTTCGGCTGACCTCCACCGGCAAGGTGCGCGATTCTTCACGCACCATCCAGGTGCTGGTATCGCGCGGCGGCTCCACCGACTTCCTCTACTACACCGACTTCGAGAGCGCCGACCCGGCGAACTCGGTCGCCTATCCGACCGGTGCACCGAACAACGACTGCGGCCGAGCGGGCCCCACGCAGGCGAAGTACTGGTGGAACGGTCGAACCAGTGGCGATGGTTGTGTCGAGATCACCTTCATCACCGGCGACACGCTCGATGGTCGCGTGCACTTCAACGACACTCCGCAGATCACCGGCTCGCCGAGGTTCCTGCAGAGCTACGAGACCTCAGCCACGGCGTGCAAGAACACCCCCTACAACGTCAACAACTGCAAGCGTGGGAGCGGAACACCAAACCTCAATGGGCAAAGGGCCAGCTTCTCCGATGTACTGCTGCTGCCGGACAATGCCAGCAACTTCAGCACGTATCCGGGGTGCCAGTACACCGGTGACACTCGCATCAGGTTCAACGCGGCCGGCACCATGACGGTATGGAGCACGCGCAGTCAGGGCACCTCGACCGGTGCGGGGTGCGGAACGTTCACCGGCACTGGTTCGGTCACCGTGCCGGTTCCCGATGACCAGGTCATCTACGTCAAGAACTGGACGAGCCAGTCCAAGTGCGCCGTGGGTCAGGTTGGAGACGGTCTGCCGGTCACCGACGATCTCAACGTCGACGTCCCGACCTTCTTCTGCGGCAACGGAAACGTGTACATCGAGGGCACGGTCAAGGGCCGGGTGACCATCGCGGCGCAGAACAATGTGATCATCACAGGAGACCTTCTGATTGATGGAGTTGCAGCAGGGGGCACCCCAGCAGGCACGAGCCTGACCGGTCTTGTGGCGGGCAACTCCGTGGTGGTCGAACACCCAGTTCGGTGCACCGGCACGTCGGGCGGAAACTGCAACGCCTGGGCCAATATCGAGACCAGCGGCACCGACCGCCACATTTACGCTTCGATCCAGACACTGCAACGCAGCTTCTGGGTGCAGAGCTACGACCGGGGCAGCAATCTCGGCGACTTGAACGTCTACGGCTCCATCGCGCAGAAGTGGCGGGGCATCGTTGGCAAGGGTTCGGCCGGCTACCTGAAGGACTACCGGTACGACTCCCGGCTCCGCTTCCAGTCGCCGCCGTACTTCCCGCAGTGGACGAACGCGGTGTGGTCGGGCCGAACGACCGGAGAGGTCAAGCCCGCCTACTGACCGAACGCGCTCATCCGGGGTGCTTGCTGCGTCGTGGCGCCCCGATGAGCCGCGTCGGCTGGGATAGCGTCCGCCAACGTGATCACCGTTCTCGTGCTGCTGTGCGCCCTTCTCGGTCTGGTCGTCGGATCGTTCCTCAACGTGGTCATCCACCGGGTGCCGCTGGGCGAATCGGTCGTCAAGCCGCGCTCTCGATGCCCGGGCTGCGGCAGTGAAATCTCGCCGCGCGACAACGTTCCCGTCGTTAGCTGGATCCTGCTCAAGGGCAAATGCCGCACCTGCGCCGAACCCATCAGTACCCGCTATCCGGCCGTCGAGATCCTCACCGCGCTGGTGTTCAGCGCGATGGCCCTGCGATTCGGCTACGACTGGGTTCTGCCGGCCTTCCTTTATCTCGGCGCCGTGGGTGTCGCTCTGGCGCTGATCGACCTCGACGTGAAGCGGCTGCCCGACGCGCTCACGCTGCCCTCCTACGGGGTGGGAGCGGTACTGCTGGGCGTTGCCTCGGTGGCCAACGGCGAACCCGGCGTCATGATCCGAGCCGGCCTAGGCGCTCTGGCGCTGTTCGTCTTCTACTTCATCCTGCTCGTGGTCTATCCGGCCGGAATGGGCTTTGGTGACGTCAAGTTAGCGGGAGTCCTGGGCCTATACCTGGCGTATTTGGGCTGGGGGAGCCTCGTGGTGGGGGGTTTCTTCGGGTTCCTGCTCGGTGCCGTCGTCGGCGGTGGCCTGATGCTGATCAGGCGTGCCGGGCGCAAGACCATGATTCCGTTCGGCCCTTTCATGCTGGCTGGTGCCCTCCTTGCCATCTTCGTGGGGCAACCCCTGGCCGACGCTTACGTCAAGTCCCTGGGCGCCTGATTCGCCCGAACCGCTCAAGGCAGCCCTCTCACAAGCCGAACCCCTCTGTGGACATACCTGCGCGCACCTGCGCCAGGTGATCGTGCGGCCCCCGGGCCGCAAGCGATCCATCGTGCGGCTTCAGGGTCGCTGACGAGGGAAGGTCGACGTGGCAGGACGCACAGCCATCGGGCTCGACATCGGCACATCCGGTGTTCGAGCGGCTGAATTGTCGTTCGGAAAGAACGGCATCACCTTGGAGAAGTTCGGCCAGGTCGCCCTGCCCGACGGCAGCGTGCGCGACGGCGAGGTCGTTGACGCGGCCGCCGTGGCCGATGCGATCAAGCAGCTTTGGGCCCACACCAAGTTCTCGAGCAAGAAGGTCGTTATCGGCGTCGCCAACGGCAAGGTGATCGTCCGTCAGGTCGACCTGCCGTGGATGCCCGCCGACGAGCTTCGGCAGTCCCTGCCCTTCCAAGTGCAGGAGTTCATCCCGATCCCCGTCGACCAGGCGGTCCTCGACTTCCTCGCTCTCGATGAGTACGAGGCCGAGTCGGGCGGTCGCATGCTTCGGGGTCTCCTCGTCGCCGCTTCGCGCGACATGGTGATGAGTGCCGTCGAGGCGGTCCAGGCCGCCGGCCTGGTGCCATCGATGGTCGACCTCACCTCGTTCGCGCTGCTGCGTTCGCTGTCCGGCACCGCCGATCCCGACGCGGGTGCGCGGGTAGAGGCCGTGGTCGACATCGGTGCGCGCGTGACCAACATCGTGATCCACGAGAACGGCATCCCGCGATTCGTTCGCATCCTGCTGATGGGTGGCGCCGACATCACCGAGGCCGTTGCTGAACGCATGGGTGTTCCGGTCGGACAGGCCGAGACGCTCAAGCAGGAGGTCGGGCTCTCGAGCCTGATGTCCGAAGACCAGCACGACCAGACCATCTCGCGCGTCATGGACGCCTCGGGACAGGCCTTCGTCGACGAGGTCCGGGGTTCGCTCGACTACTACCTCGCCTCGACCGGCTCTGCCCCGATCTCCACGCTTGTGGTGTCCGGTGGTGGCGGTCGACTCGCCGGCCTCGCGGATCGTCTGGCCCAGGCCACGCGCATCCCTGTCGTCGTCGGCAGCCCCATCGCTCCCTTGCAGATGGGGAGCACCGGGCTGACCCCCGAGCAGATCGCTTACCTCGAGCCGCTGGCTGCTGTGCCGGTCGGTCTGGCCCTGGGAGCCGCGTCATGAGCACGCTCACGCTGAATCGCGAGTCCACGAACACGACCGTCCTGATCCCACGGGTCAACCTGCTTCCCCCGGAGATCCGCGACGCCGCTCGGTTCCGTCGTCTACAAGGCATCATGGGCGGTGCAGTTATCGGCGCAGTAGGGCTCGTCGCACTGCTCACCGTCGTAGCTGGCGGCCAGGCATCATCTGCTCAGGACGCGCTCACTGAGGCGCAGACCAGCGGATCCACGCTTCAGACCCAGGTGAACCAGTTCGCCGAGGTGCCCCGGGTGTTTGCGGCCGTGCAGACGGCCGAGACGCAACTGTCGAACGCCATGGGTGAAGAGGTTCGGTGGTCGTTCTACCTGAACGACCTGAGCCTCACCATTCCTGACCGCATCGGTTTGACCGCCCTCAGCATCCGCCAGGATCTTGGTGGCGGTGGAGCCGGCGCCGTTCAAAGCGCGTTGGGCAAGACCGGCATCGCCACCGTCACCTTTGAAGGACAGGCGTCGACGAACAACGACGTCGCTTCCTTCCTTGACGCATTGGCGAAGCAGAAAGGCTACGTGGACCCGTACTTCTCGAACGCGAGCAAGTCCTCGTCCGAAGCCGCGACCACGTCCAATGAATCCATCGTTGACTTCGCCGCGACGGTCACTGTGACCGATGCTGCGAAGTCCAGCCGCTACACGCCGAAGGGGAGCTGATCATGACCAAGTCCCGTCAGTGGGCCGTCGGCACCGCCTTGGCGGTTGTGCTGGTTCTCGTCGCCGGAGTGATGCTGCTCGTGCAGCCACGCCGGAGTGAAGCAGCCTCGCTCAAGGAACAGACGGCATCGCAGGAGACGTCCAATGTCGCCCTGCAGGCCAAGATCGTCACGCTCAAGGCGCAGCAGCAGGACCTTCCGCGCCAGCAGGCGCGCTTGGCCCAGATCCGGCAGCAGCTTCCGGAGGGACCGAACCTCCCCTCGATGGTGAGGTCGCTCTCCGACATCGCTCGCGCCACGGGTGTGGAACTCATCACTCTGGCGCCCTCGAACCCCGAGGCGCTGGCCCAGCCGGCAGCAGCCGCCCCCCCGACCGCGCAGCAGCAGCCGGTGACGCCGGATTCGGCGCCGACGGTGACGGCCGGTGTGCAGCAAATTCCGGTGAAGATCTCGGTGGTCGGCACGTATGCCGAACTCACTCAGTTCCTCGGCCGGGTGGAGAGCCTGCAGCGATCGATGATCGTGGGCGAGGTCGCGGTGGCGACGCCGTCCGCAGCCGGAGCCACCTCAGCTGCCGGCGCAGGCAGCGGTGAGTTGCAACTCGACCTGTCGGTTCGCGTGTTCATGGCGCCGACAGTGACTGCCGCACCCCAGACCACCGGCGCGGCCGCTAATGGCGGCCCCGCCACGAGCACCGAGAACCAGTAGGAGCACTGACATGACCGAGTCCAACGTTGCGCTTGCTGAGCGTCCGCCCGAGCAGATCGATGCTGATTCTGCTAGCGGCGGGTCCGATCGTCGCAAGCTGTTCGTCCTCGTGGGTGGCGGCGCGGCCGTCGTCCTGCTCGGACTGGCTGCCTGGTTCCTGTTCTTCTCCGGCTCTGGAGCGAGCACCGAAGAGGACGGTCTGGTGGCGGCTGCCCCCAGGCCCGCCGCATCGGCTCCCGCTCCGAAGGCCAGCGCGGCTCCCGCTCCTGCGGCGACTCCGTTCACCGAAGCCATCGGTCGCGATCCGTTCGAGCCGCTCATCGAGCCCGCTGCAGCGGTTGCGCCCGAGGAAGTAGCGGCTCCCGGCACCGGCACCACGCCGGGTGGAACGACTTCTGGCGGCGTGTCCGTGAGCGTCGAGATGGTGTCGGTCACTCCGACCGACGCCACCCTCAAGGTCGACGGAAAGAGTTACACCGCCAAGGTCGGCGAGGTCTTCGCCAGCAACTTCAAGCTGTATGGACTCTTCGACGCCCAGTGCGCCGGTGTGCTGTACGGCGACCAGTCGGTGCCGCTCTGCGTCGGGGACGTTCGAACGCTCACCAGCTGACCGCTTCACCACTTCACCACAGCGCGGCTCGAGGCAAAACGACCGTTTCGGTCGGGAGCGTCCACATCACGCCGAGGACCGGTGGGACCGCGTGTCCCACCGGTCCTTGCGCGCGTACTCCGTGGGATGATTGACAAATGCTGCGTTGGCTCACTGCCGGGGAATCCCATGGCCCGGCCCTCATCGGCGTTCTCGAAGGCCTTCCGGCCGGAGTCGCTCTCACCACGGACAATGTTGCCGACGCGTTGGCGCGACGGCGGCTAGGCCACGGTCGAGGCGCGCGCATGGCGTTCGAGAAGGACGCCGTCGACTTCAAAGGCGGTGTGCGGCACGGGCTCACCATGGGCGGCCCGATCGCCGTCGAGGTGGGCAACAGTGAATGGCCGAAGTGGACCACTGTCATGTCGGCCGACCCTGTCGATGCCGACGAACTCGCCGCGTTGGCCCGCAATGCGCCCCTGACGCGTCCGCGTCCCGGGCATGCCGATCTCGTCGGCATGCAGAAGTACGGCTTCGACGATGCGCGACCCGTCCTCGAGCGCGCCAGCGCACGCGAAACAGCTGCGCGCGTGGCCGTCGGTGAGTTCGCCCGTGCGTTCCTGACTCAGGCCATCGGCGCACAGATCCTGAGCCACGTCGTCACCATCGGATCCGTGAGCCTTCCGGACGGCATTCTTCCGGGGCCCGACGATCTGGCTGCGATCGATCAGAGCCCGGCACGCTGCATCGATCCGGCCACGGCCCAAGCCATGGTCGATGAAATCGATCAGGCGCACAAGGATGGCGACACTCTGGGTGGCATCGTCGAGGTGGTCGTCTACGGCCTTCCCCCTGGCCTCGGTAGCTACGTTCACAGCGACCGCCGGATCGATTCGCGTCTCGCGGGTGCGCTCATGGGCATCCAGGCGATCAAGGGCGTGGAGATCGGCGATGGGTTTGAGTCGGCGCGCCGCCGTGGTTCAGCAGCGCACGACGAGATCGAGAATACGGCGCAGGGCGTTCGACGAATGTCGGGTCGAGCAGGAGGCACCGAGGGCGGCATGACCACCGGCGAGGCGCTCCGGGTTCGTGCCGCGATGAAGCCCATCTCAACCCTTCCGCGGGCGTTGTCGACGATCGACGTCGCCACCGGCGAACCCGCCAAGGCGATCAATCAGCGGTCCGATGTGTGTGCGGTCCCGGCTGCCGGCGTTGTTGCCGAGGCGATGGTGGCGTTGGTCCTCGCCGAAGCGGTGCTCGAGAAGTTCGGCGGCGACTCCGTGCCCGAGGTGGCGCGCAACCTGGCTGGCTACCTCGACAACCTCGTCGTTCGATGAGCCCACGGCTCGTGATCGTGGGAGCCCCCGGCGCGGGCAAGACCACCGTTGGCGAGTTGTTGGCGCAGCGCTGGAACACCTCGTTTGCCGATTCCGACCACCTCGTCGCGGATCGAGCCGGTACCAGCGTGGCCGACATCTTCGTCCTCAAGGGCGAAGAGGCATTCAGAGTGCTGGAGCGTGAGGCGGTCGAGAAGGCCATCGTCGAGCACGAAGGTGTACTGGCGTTGGGTGGCGGCGCGATCCTGGATCCCACGACCCGCCGACTCCTGGTGGGGCTTCCCGTCCTCCTGCTGACGGTTGCACCCGGCGCAGCTGCTTCCCGGATCGGCCTGAATCGCGATCGCCCTCTGCTGCTGGGCAATGTTCGGGGACGGCTGAAGACGTTGATGAGTGAGCGGTCGGCCTACTACGCCGAAGTGGCACGTTGGTCGGTCGCGACCGATGACCTCGACCCGGCCGCCGTCGCCGACGAGGTCGAACGCCTGATGGCCGTGAGCACCCCATGAACCCGACGACCGATCCGGTTCGCATCGACGTCGCAACGGCCTCGCCCTATCAGGTGCTGATCGGCCACGGAGTTGTTGATGGTCTGGTCGCTCACCTGCGCCCTGCGACACGACGCGTTGCAGTGGTGCACGCCCCTTCAGTCGGAGTTCTCGCGCACCGAGCCGTGGAGCAGCTGAGCGCGGCCGAGCTTGAGGTCACAGTCATCGAACTGCCCGACGCCGAGGCGGCCAAGACCGTGCAGACGCTGTCGCACTGCTGGGACGTGCTCGGCCGCAACGGATTCACCCGCAGTGACGCTGTCGTGTCGCTGGGTGGGGGAGCCACCACTGATCTCGCCGGATTCGCAGCGGCGTCCTGGCTTCGCGGTATCGATGTCGTGCATTGCCCCACCACGACGTTGGCCATGGTTGATGCCGCCGTCGGTGGAAAGACCGGGATCAACACCGCGGTCGGCAAGAACCTGGTGGGCGCATTTCACGAGCCACGTGCGGTGCTTGTCGATCTCGACGTTCTCGCAGGGCTGCCCGTTGAGGAGCATCGGGCCGGGCTTGCTGAGGTAGTAAAGGCCGGCTTCATCTCCGACACCGTCATCCTCGATCTGATTGAGGCCGAACCGGCGGCAGCGTTGGATCCCACGCATCCAGTGGTGGCCGAACTCATCGCCCGAGCCATCGCTGTGAAGGCGCTGGTGGTGGGGGCCGACCTGCGTGAGACGGCCACCTCCGGCCTCTCGCGAGAGTTCCTCAACTACGGCCACACCTTCGCCCACGCGATCGAGCAGGTCGAGAACTACACGTGGCGTCATGGGCACGCGGTGTCGGTCGGGATGACGTTCGTCGCCGAACTGGCCGCGGCCCTGTCGATCCTGGATCGTGCCGATGCCGATCGTCAGATTCGCATCCTGCGCGCACTCGGACTACCCGTACGTTATGACGGCGCGGCGAGCTGGGATTCGCTCTTAGCGACGATGCGCATCGACAAGAAGGCGCGTGGAGCAGTGCTCCGATTCGTCGTTCTCGATCGGATGGCGCATCCCCGGGTGATCGAGGATCCCGCCAACGACGCGCTGATTCACGCCTACGAGGTCGTGACTGGTCCATGATGGTGCAGTCGCCCTGATCCTTCAGAAGTCCCCGTTGTCGACCGAAAGGAACGCCGCCGTGCTGCCGGTGCTCGTGCTCAACGGCCCCAACCTTGGTCGTCTTGGCTCTCGTGAGCCCGAGGTTTACGGCACAGCCACACATGCGGACCTCGTCGCACAACTCGAGGCCCGTGCTGCCGAGCTCGGCGTCGGCGTCGAGGTGCGGCAGAGCGACTCCGAAACCGATCTCGTGCAGTGGATCCATGAAGCAGCCGACGCTGGGCGTCCGGTCATTCTCAATCCCGCTGCCTTCACGCACTACTCCTACGCACTGCGCGATGCCTGCGCGATGCTCACCGCGCCGCTCATCGAGGTTCATCTGTCGAACCCCGCGGCCCGCGAGACCTTTCGCCATACCTCGGTGATCTCGGCCGTTGCCTTCGGAACCATCGCAGGGTTCGGGGTCGATTCCTACTCGTTGGCGCTCGAGGCGATCGTTCGTCTCGGCGCGTGAGGATCGCCGGTGGCTGACTGGTTCGCTGCGCGTCGCAGACACCTGCTCGATGCCGCCTACGCGCGTGACTGCCAAGGGTTCCTGGTGACGGGCTCGACCAGCATTCGCTACCTCACCGGCTTCACGGGCTCGGCCGGCGCCGTGCTCGTGCTGGCCGACTCGACGGTGCTGGCCACGGATGGGCGCTACGTCGAGCAGGCCGCCGGAGAAGCGCCGGGCGTCGTGGTGGAGCCGACGCGCGATTATCTTGCACGACTTCTCGCCATCGCGTCTGCGCAGCGGAGCCCTTCCGTTCGCAGGATCGCGGCAGAATCCGATCACCTCACATGGCATGAATCCGACACCGTCAAGGCGACGCTGGCTTCGCTCTCGGGCGCGCTGCTTGAGCTGGTGCCGACCACAGGTGTTCTTGCAGAGCAACGCATCATCAAGGACGCTCACGAGATCGAGTGCATTCGGAGCGCGTGCGCCATCACCCAGGCAGCGCTGCTCGAAGCGATTGCTGCGGTGACGCCGCGAGTGAGCGAGAAGCAGCTGGCACAGGTGTTCCTCGACGCGATTCAGCGCAACGGCGCAGATGGCCCAGCGTTCGAACCCATCGTGGCCATCGGCGCCAACTCGGCGCGCCCGCATCATCGCCCTGGTCACATGGTGGCTGGGGCGGGGGATCTCGTCCTCTTCGACGTGGGAGCCAAGGTCGAGGGCTACTGCTCCGACATTTCCAGGACGGTAGCCCTGGGGCGTCCGCTGGACGAGATTGTGCACATCCACGCCATCGTTGAGAGGGCGCAGGCAGCGGGGCGTCACGCCGTTGGTCCGGGAGTAGAAGCGGCGGCGGTCCACGACGCGGCGCTAGCGGTGATCGCCGACGCGGGATACTCCGATCGGTTCGTCCACGGCACCGGCCACGGCCTGGGACTCGACATCCACGAGCCGCCCCTGATCGGCCCCTTGAGCGAGGCTAGACTCGCTGAGTCCTCAACCGTCACCGTGGAACCGGGCATCTATCTTCCGGGAATCGGTGGTGTGAGGATCGAGGACACAGTGCTCGTCACCGCCGTAGGTGCCGAGCCGCTCACCACCATCACACGCGCGCTCATCGAGTGCTGACCGCGCGTTCGAACCAGGAGGCGCGCCCACTGTGGCCACCAGCAACGACCTGAAGAACGGCTTGGTCCTCAATATTGACGGGCAGCTCTGGGCTGTCATCGAGTTCCAGCACGTCAAGCCGGGCAAGGGTGGGGCCTTCGTGCGCACCAAGCTCAAGAACGTCCTGTCCGGCAAGGTCGTCGACAGGACCTTCAACGCGGGCGTCCGTGTCGAGACGGCGAACGTCGACAAGCGCGACATGCAGTATCTCTACCGAGACGCCGATGACTACGTGTTCATGGACATGGACACCTTTGATCAGATCAACGTTCCGCAGGCAGTGGTGGGCGAGAACGACAAGTGGATGCTCGAGAACCAGAAGGCGATCGTTGCGCTGCACGACGGCAATGCCCTCTACATCGAACTGCCCGTCACCGTCGAGCTCGAGGTCACCTACACCGAGCCCGGAATGCAGGGCGACCGGGCGACCGGGGGCACGAAGCCGGCAACGGTCGAAACCGGTGCCGAGATCCAGGTGCCGCTCTTCATCACTCAAGGCGAGCGGGTCAAGGTCGACACCCGCGACGGCAGCTACCTCGGCCGTATCAGTAGCTGACGACGTGTCTGCCCGGAGCAAGTCGCGCAAGCGCGCCCTCGATGTCCTCTACGCCGCCGACGTCCGCGGCGTGGGCGCCGACGTCGCCCTTGCCGAACTGGTTTCTGAACGGCTGGAAGCCCGCGACTCGATCAACCCGTACACGATCGAGCTCGTTGAAGGGGTTCAAGCCCACCAGGCGCGCATCGATGAACTGTTGCTGACCCATGCCGAGGGGTGGGCCCCCGACCGCATGCCGGTGGTTGATCGGACCCTGTTGCGGATGGGGATCTTTGAGATCCTGTGGGGGCACGGGGTGCCCGATGCCGTGGCGGTGAGTGAAGCCGTCGCATTGGCCACCGAAATCTCCACCGACGATTCGCCGCGCTACATCAACGGGCTGCTCGGCCGCATCCTCCAGCTCAAGCCGATGCTGCCCGAGGGCCGTCAGTCTGAGGTCGGAGAAGCCCCGGGTCCACCAGCCCAGGGGCCAGAAGACTAAGGACCTGTCGGTCGTTGGTGGGTCGACAACGGATTCTGTTGCGGCATCGGTTGATCGTGGTGGTCAAGCGGCCGAACATCATGGGTGCCCCGGGTGGGAGTCGAACCCACACGTCTTTCGACAATGGTGTTTGAGACCATCGCGTCTGCCATTCCGCCACCGGGGCCCACCGCTCGCTGGTGGTGCGGCGTTAGTCTCCCATGCGTGAGCGACGATGCGGCTGCACCCCGACGGATCGTCGTGGCCGAGGACGAAGCGCTCATTCGGCTCGACCTGGTCGAGATGCTCCGCGACGCTGGATTCGCTGTCGTTGGTGAGGCCGGCGATGGTCGACGTGCGGTTGATCTGGCCCGAGAACTGCATCCCGACCTGGTGATCCTCGATGTGAAGATGCCGGTGCTCGATGGCATCAGTGCCGCCGAAGAGATCACCGCCTCCGACCTCGCGCCCGTGCTCCTGCTTACGGCGTTCAGCCAACGCTCCCTCGTGCAGCGGGCCGCTGAGGCAGGTGCGATGGCCTATCTCGTGAAGCCGTTCACCGCCACCGATCTGATGCCGGCTATCGACATCGCGATCGCTCGGCACGCGCAGATGCTGGGATTGCGGGCCGAGGTGACCAGCCTTGAAGACGCCTTGGCCACTCGGAAACTCGTTGAACGTGCGAAATCCGTACTCATGGAGCGCTTCTCACTGTCCGAGGTCGAAGCATTCCGTTGGATCCAGAAGGCGGCGATGGACCGCCGCCTGTCGATGCGCGAAGTCTCCGAGGTGGTCATCAGTGACGCCGACGGCTCGAACCGCTAGGCGCACCAGGTCGGATCCTCACGACACGAGTTCGTCACAAAGCCATAACGTCCGGACATCTGTGTCTGTACTGGCTACGTTGAAGCGTGGTTGAAACCACCTGCGGCTTCGCCGGGGGTGCAGTGACTTCGTCAACGCCCGTTCGTGGGGCGAAGGAGGAATACGTGAAGAGGACTACGACGCGGGGCCTAGGAGCCTTTGCCGTTGTCGCGCTTGCAGTGAGCGGTCTTGCCGCCTGCGGCGATGATAATTCGGGAAGTGATACTGCGTTCAAGCCCATCTACTTCGTTGATGGAAACCTGGGCAACGCACTCGGCGAGAAGGTGCCCAACATCAATCTTGATGGCCAGAAGGGCACTCTCCCTGGCGCCAAGTCACCTGAGGATTTCCAAGCCAAGCTCAAGGAGATCGACCCGAACCTGAAGGACTTCAGTTACGGGCCCGAGACCTACGACGCCGTCATCGTGGCGGCGCTGGGCGCCATCGCGGCCGACTCGGATGCGGGTAGCGACATCGCTGGTGAGCTCAAGACGATCACGTCCGAGGGCGAGGCGTGTACCACCTTCGCCGACTGCGTCGCGCTTCTGAAGGACGGCAAGGACATCGACTACAACGGTGTCTCAGGTCCGATCGCCTTCGATGGTGCCGGCGACCCGACGGAGGCCACCATTGGTGTCTACTCCTACGGGGCCGACAACCAGTTGACCGACAACACCACCTTCACCGCCGGTAAGGTCGATCCTTCTGACGGTAGCCCGATCGCCACCAAGAAGAACGCTGGCGCCAACGGCACTCTGACCATCGGCACTCTTCTGCCGCTGACCGGATCTCTTGCCTTCCTCGGCCCACCCGAGGTTGCGGGTGCGAAGGCGGCCATCGCCGACATCAACGCAGCCGATGGGGCACTGGGCAAGGACGTCGTCCTCGTTGAGACCGACTCGGGTGACACCACCACTCAGACGGCCTCCACAAGTGTCGACACCCTGCTGAGCCGGAACGCTGACGTCATCATCGGTGCGGCGTCGTCGAGCGTCTCGCTGAGCGTCATCGACAAGATCACCGGTGCCGGTGTGGTTCAGATCTCTCCGGCAAACACTTCGCCGGCGTTCACCGACTACGCCGACAAGGGGCTGTACTTCCGTACGGCACCCTCGGACGTGTTGCAGGGACGGGTCTTGGGCAACACGGTACTCGGGGATGACCACCAGAAGATCGCCTTCCTGCAGCTGCAGGACTCGTACGGCGATGGACTGGGCGACTCCACGGAGTCGAGCATCAAGGCTGGCGGTGGCGAGGTCGTGGCTCGAGTCATCTACGACCCGAAGGCCACGTCGTTCAGCGCCGAGGTTTCCCAGATCAAGCAGGCGAACCCGGATGCGATCATCCTGATCGGCTTCGATGAGACCGCCAAGGTCTTGGAGGAGCTTGCCAAGCAGGGCTTGGTGGCGACGAAGTCCACGGCGGGGTCTACGCCGTAAGAGGTATCACGGTACGAATGAACTGAGGGTGGGTCCCGGACCAGGTCCGGGACCCACCCTCAGGCATGCAGGTTGCCGTTGGGTAGTGAAGGCCGTTGTAGACAAAGGAACCGCTGATCGACTGCGGCTACTGACCGAGTGTGCCCAGGTAGAGCTCAATGACGCGCGGGTCGACCAACAGCCTGTCGCCGGTATCTGTGTAGGCATTGCTGCCCTGGTCGAGCACATAACCCCGATCGCAGATCTGCAAGCATTGGCGAGCATTCTGTTCCACCATGACGATGGTGACCCCGGACTCGTTGATCTGCTTGGTCCGCGCGAACACCTCGTCCTGGAGAAGAGGCGAAAGCCCAGCGCTTGGTTCATCGAGAAGCAGGACCTGCGGATCCATCATGAGCGCCCTCGACATCGCCACCATCTGCCGTTCGCCGCCCGAGAGGCTGCCGGCCCGTTGGCTGCGCCTGTCGGCCAGTGTGGGGAACAGGGCCGCTACGTACTCGAAGCGCGCTTTGAACGTGTTGGGCGCCTGGTAGGCGCCCATCTGCAGATTCTCCTCGATGGTGAGCGAGGGAAAGACGTTATTCGTCTGAGGGACGTATCCGACCCCTCGGGCGACCAACTGGTTGGCCTTCAAACCCACAATGCTCTCGCCGCTCAACTCAACTGTTCCGCTGCGGACGTTGACCAGGCCGAACATCGCCTTCAACAGGGTCGACTTGCCGGCGCCGTTGGGACCGATGATGCCGACGAGCTCGCCGGGAGCCACTGTGAGGTCGCAGTCATGAAGGATGTTGATTCCGGGTAGGTAGCCAGCCACAAGGTCGCGAACGACCAGGACGGGCTGAGGCTCACCAGGGCCGGTGGTCATGGCGCCATGTCCTTGCTATCGGTTTCTTCGTCGCGACCAGGCACCTGCGACTCGTTCGAGGAGCTCACGTTCGGGTCTCTGCGGGCGCCAAGGTAGGCGTCGATGACCTCCTGATTGGCCATGACGGTTGTGGGGGTTCCCTCGGCCACGACCCGTCCCTGTGCCATCACCACCACCCAATCGGCGATGTCGTGGACCATCTCCATGTCGTGCTCCACGAAAAGAATTGTTCGGCCGTCTTCGCGCAGGTCTTTGATATGACCAAGGAGCGATTGGGTCAGTGCGGGGTTGACCCCGGCCATCGGTTCGTCAAGCATCAGCATGGCTGGTTCGACCATCAAGGCACGGGCCATCTCAAGGAGTTTTCGTTGCCCGCCGGAGAGGCTGCCGGCGAGGTCCGCGGCCTTCGTGTCGAGCTTGAACCTCGCCAGGATGTCCTCAGCGCGGGCGGTGTTCGCCTTCTCTTGAGCGCGCCACAACGGCCGGAAGAGTGCAGAGGCAAGCCCCTCGCCCCGTTGACCCGACGCCCCGAGCCGCATGTTTTCGATCACGGTCATCCGGGAAAGGGCCTTGGTCAGTTGGAAGGTGCGAACCATGCCTCGTCGCGCCACCTGATGGGCTGCGAGCTTCTCGATGGACCGCCCATCGAAGGTCCACGTGCCCGCATCAGGGTTGTCGAATCCAGTGAGGAGGTTGAAGAGCGTTGTCTTGCCGGCACCATTCGGGCCGATCAACGCCGTGATGGCCCCCCGCTGGATCTCGAGATGCTCGACATCGACCGCGGTGAGGCCACCAAAGGTCCGATGGATGCCATCAGCGATCAGGATGGGGTCGGGCTTGGGCGCGCCGGGGGTGTGTGGGACAGCAGCGAGGATCGCAGTGATCTCAGCGTGCCGCGCACCGTGACTCGTCGTCGCTCGACCGGGTGAGGATCGGCTCTCATCTGACATCGAGCGCTACCTCCTTGCGGTCACCGATAATGCCCTGCGGTCGGAAGATCAAGAGCAGCATGAGAGCTGCTCCCACCATCATGAAGCGCACCGATGCCGACTGGGTCACCGTCATCACCGACGACGGGATGTAGCCGTTGCCGATCGCCTCACGCAGCAGGTTGTCGGTGAACTGGATGAGGCCCCAGAAGATTGCGGCTCCGAGGACGGGGCCCATGATCCGTGCGGCGCCACCGAGGATCAGCACGGCATAGGCGAAGAAGGTGGTGTCGGTGCCAAAGAAGTCCGGCTGAACTGCAGCGTTGCCGAGGGCGAACAGGAAGCCGCCGAGCGCACCGATCACGCCTCCGATCATCAAGCTCTGCATCTTGAAGCCGAAGACGTTCTTGCCCAAGCTCCTGACGGCTGCTTCGTCCTCCCTGATCCCCTTGAGGACCCGTCCCCACGGGCTGCGGATCAACAGGAACATCAGGAACGACACCACGGCGATGGTGATCCACCCCACGATCAGGATCCAGGTTCGCCGTTCATCGAACTGCCAAGGACCGAATCCGTACACGCCCGGGTCCAAGGGATTCAAGGCGTAGAAGGGACCAGCGAAGTTCTGCAGACCGTCCGAGCCACCGAAGGTGTCCTTGAAGCGGACGGAGCGCAGCGTGATGCGGACGATCTCTGCAGCAGCGATCGTCACAATGGCCAGGTAGTCGGCACGCAATCGCAGCGTGGGCAGGCCGAGCAGGAGAGCAAGGACGATCGCGGCCAGGATGCCGATCACCAGACCGACCCACAGGCTCACACCCCACTGCGACACCGACACGGCGAGTCCATAGGCGCCGCATGCGAGGAATGCCGACTGACCGAAGTTCAGCAGTCCTGTGTAGCCGAAGTGCATGTTGAGGCCGATAGCGGCGAGCGCGAACACCACCGCCTCAAGATTGACGGCGGCAACAGCTGTGTTCGAGAAGATCAGTCCCCAGTCCATGACTCGCGCCCCCTCAGCCCACTCGCTCGCGGCGGCCCAGGATGCCATTCGGCCGGATCAGCAGAACGATGATCAGGACGGCCAAGGCGCCAAGGTTTTTCAGTTCGGGCGGGATCACCAGGGTCGACAACTGGATGAGCATTCCGACGATGAGCGAGCCGACCAGCGCTCCGTATGCGGTACCGAGGCCACCCATCACCACGGCTGCAAAGACCAGGAGCAAGATCTGGAATCCCAGCTGGAAGCTGACCTGCTGGGAGATGGCTAGCAGCACGCCGGCCAAGCCGGCGCACGCCGAGCCTGCGATCCAGACTGATGTGATGACGCGTTCGACGTCGATGCCGGAGGCTGCAGCCAAAGCCGGGTTGTCGGAAACGGCGCGCGTGGCCTTGCCGAGCCGGGTACGGAGCAAAGCGAAGATCACCAGAGCGAGGACGACTACGGCGATCACCATGCTCGCGTAGTCAACGGAGGTGAGGCTGACCGGTCCGATCTGGATACCGGCCAGACCCGAGTAGTCGTTGAACGGGCGCGTGGCGCCACCGAAAAGGTAGAGGTAGAAGTACCGGAGCAAAATCGCCAGACCGATCGACACGATCATCGCTGCGATGAGGCCGGTGCCCCGTCGTCTGAGCGGCCCCCACAGTCCCTTGTCGAGAGCCGCGCCGAACAGGCCAACCAGGATAACGCTCAAAATGCCAGCAAGGATGAGCTGCAATCCCACCAGGACGTTCAAGAACCAGGCGGTCAAAGCTCCGGCCGTGACGATCTCGCCGTGGGCGAAGTTGGTCAGACCTGTGGTGCCGAAGATCAAGGACAGGCCGATCGCGGCCAGAGCGATGATCAGACCGAACCTCAAACCCTCGGCGCCCAGTTGGGCCGCGCGGTCAAGGTCGGACCCCTGGCCCGTACTGCCCACGCCGAAGAAGAAGTTGGCAACGGCGGGCAGACCGTCCTTGATCGTGACACTCCGGGTCGAGGGCGTTCCTTCGCGCAGCGAGACCCCGTCCGGAAGTGTGGCCTCATCAAGGGTGAGTGCCCAGACGCCGCTCGGAACAACGAACTCCCAACGACCGTCAGCATCCGATGCGGTGGTCCGGGGTGCTACGCCCTCTTGCGTGATCGATAGTTCAACGCCGGAGAGGGGCTGACCCGCGTTGACCAGCCGTCCGCTCACCTGCCCGTCGGCGGCGCTCGCAGGGGTGGCCAGCATGAGAGTGACGGCGATGGCAGCGAAGAGGCCGAGCGCGATCGCTCGAGCACGCGTCACGATGCCTCCGGTCTCCGCAGTCAGGAGCTGTGCTGGGGTCGGCTGGATCATAGCGATCAGCAGCCCCCGCGGCCTGCCATTCCAGCGTTGAAGAACTTGAACGATTTGGTTTCGGTGCCTCGTGGGAATCAGCGTCTGCCAGTCGAACGAGGTCGACGCCGACCTCGGAGCCAAGGCCGCCTGACGAAATCGTTGTACTTGCCGGCGATTTCTTAGTGTGATCGTGTCCGAAGAATCCTCCGAGGTGCTCGACGTGATGCGACAGCTGACTCAGGACGGCATGGCGAAGATCGTCGTGACACACGAGGTGGGGTTCGCCCGCGAGGTCGGTGACGCACTCGTCTTCATCGATGACGACCTGATGGGCGAGTCGAGTAACCCACGCGATGTCATCAGCAATCCCCAGCACGAGCGCACCAAGGCGTTCTTGTCGAAGGTCCTGTAAGAGACCCGTTTTCAGGGGCCGACCGTCTGCTGAGTGAGGGATGCGCAAGGCTGGACCCCTCGCGCGGGAGCCACCGCGCCAGGAGCATCCGATGGGGGCACGGTGCGCCACAACCGATCACCGGTGATCGCGCGAGGGCTGCACCTCGCTGTGGTTGGTATGAGCGCACTTGGTGTATCGATCGCCCTGGTCGCTTGCTCGGCCGCACCGACACCTGGACCAGGTTCCAGCCCCGAACCCACTCCCACCGGCACGCTTCGCACCCTCGCCGTTCTGGCTCCGCTGACCGGAGAGGATGCCGAGAACGGCCGCGGCGTCCTCCAGAGTGTGCAGACCGCGGTCCTGCAACGTCGCGAGGAGTTTGAGGCTGCCCAGATCCGTTTGGAGGTCCTGGCTCTCGACGACAGGGGTCAGGCGTCGGTCGGCCAGCAGCAGGCGACCAGGCTGCCCGATGACCCCTCTGTCGTGGCGGTGATCGGCAGCGTGGGTTCGCTCGTGAACGAGGGTGTTCAGCCGATCCTCAACAGCGCCGGCCTCGCCATGGTGGCGCCGGGCGGTGGTGCGCCATGGCTTACGCGACGTGGCACGCCAGCTGAACGGGCCTACCCCACCTACTTCCGCTTGTGTGCCCTCGATGCCGATCGCGGCACTGCGGCCGCTCAGCGTGCATTTGCCCAAGGTGATCGACGTGCTGTGGTGGTCGATGACGGCACGTCTGCCTACGCAGCGACCGGCCGTGCCTTCTCTGCTGCCTTCGCCTCTCGCGGGGGAGCGGTGGCTCGCATCGTCATCGAGCCTGACGCTTCTGCGGCTGAACTCTCGGCGGCTGTCGCGACGGTGAGAAAGGCGAAGCCTCAGACTCTGTTCATGATCACTGATGCCGATCAGGTTCCGATCATGACGAGAGCGCTTGTCGCGGTGAACCTGAGGCCGCGTCTGGTGACTGCCCTCCCGCCGGAGGTGCCCGACATCGACGCGAGCGAGCGGCGTGAATGGACGGGGGTGACCACAGCAACGGTGGGAGCCTCACCGGCCACACTTTCGGGACGACCCGACGTGGCTCCGGCGACACCGCCTCCCGACGGCGAGGTGCCGCCGGGACCATACGGAGCAGCGGCATTTGACGCTGCCGATTTGGTGGTCGATGCGCTCCTGAGGATTCTCGAGGACCCATCCTCGGAGGATCTGGCGACCGAGGCATTGCGTCGCGAGATCGTTCGAAGTATTGATGCTGCGTCCATGACTGGCGCCACTGGTCAGGTGTCGTTTGACCGATTCGGCGACGCTGACAGCCGACCGGTGGGTTTTCTTACCTTCAACGGCATGGAGTGGATACCGCAGCCCGCCGTGGTCGTCGGTCCTGGCGCCTAGGATCGGCCGGTGAACGACAGCCGACCCCTTCTGATGCTGCTCGATGGACATTCGCTCGCCTACCGCGCCTTTTACGCGCTGCCCGCTGAGAACTTTTCGACGTCCACTGGTGAGACCACCAACGCCGTGTACGGATTTGTCTCGATGCTCATCAACACCTTGCGCGACGAGAAACCGACGCACGCTGCGGTGGCGTTTGATCTCTCGCGCGAGACGTTCAGGTCGGCGGAGTTCCCCGACTACAAGGCCAATCGCGCGGCATCGCCCCCGGAGTTCAAACCGCAGATCCCTGTCATCCAACGCGTCCTCGGTGCGCTCGAGGTGCCAGTTGTCACTGCGCCAGGATTCGAAGCCGACGACATCATTGCAACCCTCGCGCGCCAGGCTCACGGAGAAGGGTTCGACGTCCTTATCCTGACCGGTGACAGGGATGCACTCCAGCTCGTCGAACCGGGGATCACGGTCCTCTATCCCCGCAAGGGCGTTTCCGATCTCGCGCGCATGACTCCTGAAGCCGTGCTCGAGAAGTACGGCGTCACGCCGCAGCAGTACGCCGATCTTGCCGCGCTACGGGGCGATCCGTCCGACAACCTGCCAGGCATCCCCGGGGTTGGTGAGAAGACAGCGGCCAAGTGGATTCAGCAGTTCGGGTCGGTGGCGGCCCTGGTCGACCGGGCAGACGAGGTTGGAGGCAAGGTCGGTCAGTCATTGCGCGATCACCTTCCCTCTGTCCTGCTCAATCGTCGGCTCACGGCACTCGTTGACGACGTCGTCCTCGATCTGTCGCCCAAGGGCGCTGAGCGCAAACCGTGGGATCGAGCCTCGGTGGATGCGCTCCTCGACGAGCTCGAGTTTCGTGCCTTACGCGAACGACTCTGGGCCGTCGCGCTAGGCGCAGATGGCGATGCCCCTGCAGTGGCCGACACAGTGGATGACGACGGCGTTGAGCTCGCTGCTTCCGACGTGGCTTCTTGGTTGGACGAGCACGCTACGTCAGGGCTGTGCGGAGTGAGCGTGGATGGCACTGCGCTGCACGGCACCGGTCGGCTGGAGGCGATGGCGATTGCCGCACCCACGGGCTCGGCATGGCTCGACGGCGAGGTTCTGGCGGCTGATGCGACCGCACGTACCGCCCTCAGCGCATGGGCCGCGAATCCCGCCGCCATCAAGGCGGTTCACGGACTCAATCGTGTGTCGCTTCTGCTCGGAGCCGCCACCATCGACTTGGCCGGCGTGGCCACCGACACCGAACTGAGCGCGTACGTGCTGGCCCCTGATGCCCGGGCCTACGAGCTCGACCTCCTCGCCCGCAGCTACTTGGGCCGTGACCTCCCTGATGCCGAGCATGGCGAGGGGCAGTTGAGTTTCGACTCCTCGCAGGACGCGGTTCGCGCTGCGGCATCGCGGGCCAAGGCGCGGGCCATTCTCGAGTTGGCGCCCGTGCTGCGTGACAAAGTCGAGGCGGCCAGGGGTAGCAGGTTGTTGAGCGAACTCGAGCTGCCAGTGACCCGCGTGCTAGTCACGATGGAGCAGACCGGCATCGGAGTCGACGTCGATGGATTGCATGACCTGTCGGCCCACTTCGATGCCCGCGCCAAGGACGCCATCGAGTCTGCGCACGCCGTCGTCGGGCACCCGGTCAATCTGGCGTCGCCGAAGCAGTTGCAGGTGGTGCTTTTCGACGAGCTGAACATGCCGAGGACCAAGAAAACGAAGACCGGCTACTCGACCGACGCGGAGTCGTTGTCCTCGCTCTACGCGAGCACTCAGAACCCGTTCCTTGAGCACGTCCTAGCCCACCGAGATGCGGCCAAGCTGCGTTCGACGGTCGATGGGCTGCTCGGCTCGGTGTCGCCGGACCGACGCATTCGCACGACGTATGCCCAGACGATTGCGGCTACGGGACGGCTGTCATCGACCGATCCGAATCTCCAGAACATTCCTGTGCGCACCGAAGAGGGTCGCCGGATCCGTGCTTGCTTCGTCGTGGGCGATGGCTACGAGTCGTTGCTCACGGCCGACTATTCCCAGATCGAGATGCGGATCATGGCCCACCTCTCGGGCGACGAGGGTCTGATCCAGGCCTTCCGTAGTGGTGAAGACCTGCACACGACCGTGGGCTCGCGGGTATTCGGTGTGCCTGCCAACGACGTCGATGCAGAGATGCGTCGACGCATCAAGGCCATGTCGTATGGACTTGCCTATGGCCTGTCGTCGTTCGGTCTGGCCAAGCAGCTCGGGATCAGCACCGGTGAGGCCCAGGGTTTGATGGACGAATACTTTGAACGCTTCGGTGGCGTTCGCGACTACCTAGCTGAGGTGGTGGTGCAAGCACGGGCGACCGGCTACACCGAAACGATCCTCGGCAGGCGCCGTTACCTGCCCGATCTCACCAGCGACAACCGTCAGCGCCGCGAAGCGGCCGAACGTATGGCGCTCAACGCGCCGATCCAGGGGTCGGCGGCCGACATCATCAAGGTGGCGATGCTGCAGGTCCACCAGGCTTTGTCCGATGAGGGAATGGCATCGCGACTTCTGCTGCAGGTACATGACGAACTCGTACTCGAGGTGGCACCGGGTGAAGCGTCAGCGGTTGAAGCGCTGGTGCGTGATCGCATGGGCGCGGCTCACGTGCTCGATGTACCGCTGGATGTCTCAGTGGGGCTTGGATCATCCTGGGACGCCGCGGCCCACTAAGGCGCGTATTCATCGCCACCCGCTGTCAGGCGGTGCGGCGTGCTTGCCGAGGCTGTGTCGGCGCCCGAAGCCGATGCCGTCGCACGAGTACGACGAGTCCTGCCACCACCTGTGACAACCCGGCCACCACGAGTCCAATGTGAGCCGCGTCCGCGTCGGCTGCTTGTCCCGCCAGAAAGGCGCCGAGCCCCACGAAAGCGCCCTCAAGGGCCACGACGGCGGCGAATCCTGTGACCGCGCTTCCGCGTGGTGCGAGCCGATCGATGAGTTCGAGCAGATAAACGTTCGAGGGACCGAGGCC
>Ga0105048_10004565_pt1 | contig 22489 bp, 27 predicted proteins | sample MAT05_FD_78382 | JGI IMG/M metagenome (GOLD analysis project Ga0105048, IMG submission 78382) | Freshwater microbial communities from Lake Fryxell liftoff mats and glacier meltwater in Antarctica - MAT-05 | ecosystem: Environmental > Aquatic > Freshwater > Ice > Liftoff microbial mat | place...
ATGGGAAGTATTCTGATGACACAATTAAAAGAAGAAGGAATTACTTTTCATTTGAATGCCGAAGTAAAAGAATTTACAAATGCTAATGAAGCCATCATACAACAAAAAGAAGGAAACAGTTTTAAACAAAGTTTTGATGCCATCTTTGTTGCAGTAGGAAGAGAAATTGCGTTAAAAGATTTAGGACTTGAACAGGCAGGGATAAAAATAAAGGATGATAAAATTGTAGTGAATCAATATTTACAAACTACCAATAAACAGGTATATACCTGCGGTGATGCTTCAGGATCGTTGATGTTTTCCCACGCTGCGGAGCAGCAAGCAAGGTTGTTGCTAAATAACTTCTTTTCTCCATTTAAAAAGAAATTGAACAATGATTACATGTCGTGGGTAACATTCACCGACCCCGAAGTGGCTACATTTGGATTGAGTGAAGCAGTATTATTGAAAAGAAATATTTCCTTTAAAAAGCTGGAGATGAATTTTGAAGACGATGACCGGGCTGTTGTTGACAGTTATCAATATGGTAAATTGGTGTTGTACATAAGCAAGGGGGGATTGTTTAAAAAAGAAAAAATATTTGGTGGCAGTATGATTGCACCAAATGCCGGCGAACTAGTGCAGGAATTAATACTTGCAATGGTAACGGGCCTTGGGATAAATGATATTTTCAATAAAATTTACCCGTACCCGGTAGCCTCACGTGTAAATCAAATGATCATTGTAAAACATAAAGAGAAGCAGTTGACGGGCACTTTAAAAAAGTTGTTGAAATTCCTTTACCGGTTTGTATAAGATCATAAACTAAAAAATAACAGTATGGAATGGTGGGAAATTTTTAAAGAATGGTTTTTAAGTCTGGGTACAAAGTATGGCGTTAATCCATATATTTTCGGTGGCATTTATATCGGGGCTATCCCGCTTTTTTTTCTTTGCCTCGGCTGGACGGTAAAAAATATCCGGAACAAAAAACCCGTTGTAATTCCTGTATTGTTAACCGGGCTATGCTTTATATCAGCTTATCTATACCTGATTATTGTTGGTAAAAATATTCCGGTATGGGTTTATATTTTTATAGCCGTACTGGTTGCTTATGGAATATTTTCAACGATAAAAAAAATCAAGGATAAATCTAAAGGAGCTTAATTTATCTTCCCCTTAGAAATTTCGGGAGTATCTTTTTCATCCCGTTTTTTCCATGACCTGATTTTGGTAAAAGGAAGTTTTAATAAAAACCCAATCGTCATTTCTTCGGGCTTATTGTAAGCGGGAACACCAATAATTACTTCTTCGTTAAGATCTTTGAGACTGACAGTTTGATGTAACCTGTCCCAAAAGGAAAATATTACGGAATAATTAGAATCTGTTTCTTTTTTAACAACTGAGTGATGAATGCCATGCATTCTTGGCGTAACAATCAGTTTATTCAATATTCTTTCAAACTGCAATGGTAATTTCCAGTTGCTATGGTGAAACTGGGTGGCTCCTTCAAAAATAATCTCATACACCAAAACCAGCATTGGAGATGCCCCGCTGAGTAAAGTGACAGCACCTCTGAAGAAAACAGACCCAATCATCTCCCCAAAATGAAAACGGAAAGCAGTGGTGATATCCATATCCAAATCTGTATGATGCACTACGTGAAAGCGCCAAAGAAAAGGGATCTTGTGATTTAGAATATGCCATGCATAATTTCCATAGTCCAATATCAAAAAGGCAATAATTGACTTTATCCATAAAGGCAAACTAACAAAATAATTTAACCCTAATTGCCAGTCCTGATTTTTATATGCAAGCCAAACTATGATTGGTAAAAAAGCAAATCTTAATAGCCCAAATGCTGGTATAGACACAATTGTATTAATAACTGTTCTCGAAAATTTTTTCTCAACCCTTTTCCTCAATTGAAACTTACTTTCCAGCAAAAAAAGCAACAAATTAATCAGTACCAATATTGGAATTCCTGCTTTGTCAAAAATTTGATGCATCATAATTTTTCAGCTTTGCTCCTTTTTTACATGCTCAATGTTAATAGCTGTTTTCGTAAAATCCAACGTAAGTGTGCCACTCAATTCAGCAATTTATTTTCTCATTGCAGCGTTGCCTGGATTGATATTGGAATATCTATCGTCTCGTCCACATCATGTAGCGTTGGCAACACATAACTTGATAAACTATGTTGCTGTATTTGTTTGACAGTTTCATTAAATACGCTGTCGCTACTCCAGGTAATATTTTCAAACAGGTTCTTAAAAGGCGATTGCATTCCCAGTAAATAATATCCGCCATCGGTAGCAGGGCCAATCACAATCTCGTATTCATTCAATTTTAAAAAACTGCCTGATATCATTTTTTCATCCAACTCAAAACAATCACTTCCGATAATTACAATTTTTGTAAATCCTTTTTCAAAGAGGCATTCAAATGCATCGCTCATGCGTTCGCCTAAATTACTTCCGCTTTGTAAACATTTTTCATAGCCGTTCCATAAATCATTTATTGCTATTTCATCGGCATAAAAAACAAACCGGGTTACCGGCAAGCCGTTTGTAATGTCTTTTGTATGTTGCAAAAGATATTTGTAAACTGCCAGTGCATTTTCATCACCCATTGCAGCGGCAATTCTTGTTTTTACTTTTCCCAATACAGGATTTCGGACAAATATGATTAATGCTGATTTCATACTTAAGCTGTTACTGCACCCCCACAACTGCTGCCAGCACCAGCGGTACATCCGTAGCAATGCTGGTTTACCACTATTGAACGGTTTGCCAATTGCTGCAAATTAAATTGGGCAATATGTTTGCTGCTGCAATCCACTTTTAATTCCAGCATCTGGTTAAAATCACAATCATAAATAAAGCCATCCCACCCAACAGAAATAATATTGCGGCACATTACATTTGCAGCGGCTGCCGGGTTAAATGCTGTGGTCAATTTCTCCATGTATTTTTCGTAGTTCCCCGATTGCAATAAATAATCCAGATAGCGGCTGATGGGTAAATTGGTAATGGCGAATAAATTATTAAATACAATTCCAAAATCTTTTTGCAAAGAATCTTTAAACTCTTTTTCCAGTGATGCTTGTGCAGGCGGCAAAAATGCACCAGCCGGATTGTAAACAAGATTGAGCGTTAAGCCACGCTCTGCTACACCATATCCCACAGCGTTTAACATTTGCAGTGCTTTAACAGAATCTTCAAATACACCATCACCACGTTGCCGGTCTGTCCTGTCTCTTGTATAAAATGGCAGGGAAGAAACTACTTCAATAGTGTGCTGCTTAAAAAATTCCGGCAGGTCGTAATACTTTTTGTTAGAACGGATAATGGTAAGGTTACATCGAACAATAATATTTATTGTTGGACTGGTTTTTTTTATTTCTTCTACAAACCAGCGAAAATCCGGGTTCATCTCTGGTGCCCCGCCGGTGAGATCAACGGTTTTAAAAGAAGGGTTTATTTTTAACACATCCAAACATTGCTGCATGGTTTCCCTGGTCATAATTTCTTTTCTGTCGGGACCGGCATCCACGTGGCAATGCCTGCATACCTGGTTGCACATCTTGCCAACATTAATCTGAAAAATTTCCAATGCTGTTGGTTTCAACGGATACAAACCAATGCTTTCCAGGTTTTGCTGAAAGGGGATTAACCTGTAAGCGGCCTCATGATTTGCACCATGCTCAAGTATTTCGAGTTGCTCATGGGCATCTGACAATATGCTATGTTGTGCTTTTAATGATTTCATAATTACATGGCAATCTCCTTCACCTTATTCATCATTTGAACCCCATGCACCAATGCGGCGCCGCCCTTAATGGCTGCTGCCACATGCACGGCTTCCATCATCTGGCTTTCGCTCCATCCTTTTTCAAACGCATCACTGCTGTAGGCATCAATGCAGTAAGGACATTGCACGGCATGTGCCACAGCAAGGGCAATTAAAGACTTTTCTTTAGCTGTAAGTGCACTGTCTTTAAACACTTCGCTATACCAGCCAAAAAATTTATCGGCCAATTCTTTTTGGTATTTACCAACATCGCCAAACTTGTTAAGGTCTTCGGCATTGTAATAGTGATTTGACATTTTTTAACGATTTTCTTTTACTGTAAAAACTAAATATAGATAATTCGGATATGAATAATTCTTAATCCGGAGAACTAAATACAGAATCAGGCTCTAATCAATGAAAATCGCTATTTTCATTTGAACACTATTTTAATTTATGAACGATATATTGGCCAAAATTGAGGAAACAACCCATTACCTTACCGGGTATTAATTTATCAATATTGATACCGCAATTTGTTTTGGGAACTGGCCTTGGCTCGTTCCTGGATCATGTAGACGTAACAAAGTCGATTTCCTATCAGGAAATTCCAAATTTTCCTGAGGCGACTGTTGAATTTCATAAAGGCAACCTAATATTGGGTAATATTGACGGAAAGAAAGTAATCGTTTTGCAAGGCCGTTTTCACTATTACGAGGGATATAGTATGCAGGAAATTACCTTTCCAATAACGGTGCAGGGTGCGTTGGGCGTGAAGTATCTTTTTTTGAGTAATGCAACAGGTGGCATGAATCCAGATTATAAAATAGGAGATTTGGTTTTGATTGAAGACGGCATACACCAGTTGCCCGATAACCCATAACGGGGATTAAATTCCCCTGAATTTGGAAACCGCTTTGTAGATATGAGCGAGCCCTATGATGCCCGCCTAAATCAACTTATTTTAAATGCAGGTAAAGCACTTAACATTGAAATTAAAAAAGGGTTGTATGTATCCGTAATGGGGCCCAACCTGGAAACAAAGGCAGAATGTCGCTTTTTACGTGGAATAGGTGCTGATATGGTTGGCATGAGTACCGTGCCGGAAGTGATTGTGGCTAATCATATCGGAATGGCCCGGGCTGCTGTAAGTGTGATAACGGATGAATGTGACCCTGATAACCTGCAGCCGGTGAATATTGCAGAGATCATAGCAGTCGCCGGCAAAGCAGATGAAAAGTTGAGTCAGATTTTTTTAAAAGCGGTGGCAGAAGTCGGCTAAGTTGCTATACCATTACCAACCAACATAGTCCGGTGGTTTAATGCCGTTCAATCTTAAATACACAATCATCTGAGCCCGGTGATGGGTTTGGTGATCGCTGATTAAATTAATAATCTGGAGCTTGGTTTTAGTACCTGCAAAAAAGGAAACGGTATCTGCTAAATGGGAGGCTTCAAACAATTTTAATGCGCCGATGGCATATTCATACGTGTTGTTTAATACCTGTATGATATCGTCTTTTTTCTGAACCTGAGTTGCTTCCTTTGTTACAGGACTTTTACTGCTCGTAATGTAAGATGAAGTCAACCAATTTAAATTTGCTGCAATATGCAGTAGTTGTTCACCAAAGCTCATTTCATCCGGCACAGGCTTGAAATCATATTTTTCTTCCGGCATCCCGTTGGCCACTTTCAATGTGTATTCCATTGAATTTTGTAATTTGGTAATGGCAGCATCTAAAAATATAGAATCAATTTTTTGGGCTGTCGCCGTATTGATAGCAGATAGCAATAATGCAAAGAAAAGTAGCCGCATAAGATTTAATATTTAACTGAAATTATACAATAAAGATCACTCAGTTATCTATTGACTTGCGTGCAAATAGAATTGTGTTTTGAACCCCTGGTTATTGCTGATAAAATAATTCCAATTTTAATTTTATTTTTCATGCTGTTAATGATTGGTTTTAGGTTGAAATATCAATGTCGTTTAGTTTAGGTTGGTGAGGACGTCAACCTTGGCCGTCAGCCGTGGCGGGTGTCCCCATCCACCACTTGAGATACTTAACTAAACGACACTGGTTTAAATATATTTAGTATCAGGCCGCCCATTAATACACCATACAAAGTGATTCTAACCGGGTTCGATTGTATATAACAGGTGCCGGTGCTGCAACCAATAAATTTCCGGTAGAAGAAACCAGCTATTTCTCCGGCCACTGCACCGGTTATGGTCAGTATATTCTTTCGAATGATTTTTTCGATCAGCTTATTTTACAAGATCACACTGAACAAGTATGGTATGTTCATACAAATCAAGGTTTGCATCGTAGTGATTGCCGGCAGTAATGGCGCCTTTTATTTTTACTATATCACCTGGCTTAATTGATTGTGTATTTGCCGTTGTTGTTTTTGTGAATGTTGCGCTTACACCAACCTTTGCATCCTCATCTTTTAAAACAATTACTTTTTCTCCGTTTTGATTGTCGGAAATTTTATTTACACGGCCTTCTACAATAAGCACTTTTGAGTTGCCATCACTTGCCAGATATTTTGCATTGGCTTTATTGGCATCGGCGGTAAATTCACTTACCAGTTCAGACGCTTTTAATTTTGCAAAAGCATTGGTGGCCTGCACATCACGGTGTGGTTTAAAAAAAAGGTAAGCACCTATGGAACCTGCAATTAGGATACCTGCCATTATTATCAGGCCAATCTGTTTAATTGATTTCTTTGTCATGTGTATTAATTTGAAGTCGGTTATAAAATTTGTTCATCTTAAAAATTGACAACGTTGAGTTTTTGTGAATCATAATTGCCCTCCCGGTTTCAATGTGCATTTTGGTCAATTATCTTTTCTTTGGATGTTGTGACGGGGTATGTTATAAGACCTTACAAATGATGGGTAGAAAAACTCACCAGGCTTACAAGCCTTTACCCGATTGCCAGATACATTCTTTATATTTACGACTCAAACTACCCAATTAAAAATGGAAAAACGGGTAATTAAGGCTGACCCAAAAAAATGGTTTGCAATATATAGAACCCTATTATACCAACACGCTTTACCCAGGGTAAATAACAGTGATATAGCGGAAGATTTGGTACAGGAAACTTTTTTGTCGGCGTTAAAAGGACTCAATGGGTTTAAAGCAGAAGCTTCAGAAAAAAACTGGCTATTTGCCATCCTTAAAAATAAAATAATCGACTTTTATAGAAAGAAGGCTAAAGAACCATCCGTTATGTCTATGCCTGATTTACAGTTAACGGAAAATGACTGGTTTGATGAGGAAGGTAGTTGGGCTGAGAACAAGATGCCAAAGGATTGGCAGGCTTCAGACAATCCAACAGAAAGGAAAGAGATTCAAAAGATAATTAACTCGTGCAAAGACCATCTTAAAGTTCTTCAACAGCATGTGTTTACTTTAAAATACATGGAAGACCTGAAGTCAGAAGAAATCTGTAAGGTATTAAACATAAGTTCGTTCAACTATTGGGTGTTGATACACAGGGCCCGTTTGCAAATGAGGGATTGTGTAGAAAAATACTGATTAAAAAATTGAATGAATATGAAGCGATTTATGATGAAATACCTGATGCTAAATTGTAAGGAAGCTACTTTACTGATGGCAAAAAAGGAAGAAGGGAAATTATTTATATTAGGAAAGATGCAATTGTCTATGCATAAATCCACGTGTTCTTTTTGCAGAAAATTTGAGCAACAAACAAAGCAAATTTCAAAAGAAAGTAAGCATGTTCAATCAGAAGAAAGCATGTCTGCTGCTGCAAATGACAGAATTATTAAATTGATTGACGAACATTCCTTTTAATATAAGCCCGGCGTACAGATACATTCAAAAACGATACTGTTTATCAGGAAGTTTTAAATTCCACAATTAATGCTGGTTTTTTGTAGTTTTTTCGAATGCTGGTTCGTCCAGTTTTTCTTCATACCTGCTGTTCTCCCTCAGCATTTTTTTACCCTCGCTGTATGACAAAAAGGGGTAACCTTTTTTCTTATTCTGAATAGAAATTTCATACAGCATTTTCCAATGCCTGATAATTTCTTTCCAGGCAAAGAACAGGGAATGTTTTGGGTCATACATGTGAGTAGCTTCGCTACCGGCTCCATTTAGTTCAATGATGCTCCGGTTCTTATCTGCAACCAGTTCTTCAAAACTGTTAAAGCGAATATCAACGCGGCCATAATAAAAGCCATTAACTGACCTGCATACTCTATCAATCAAGGCTCCCAATTGATTATTTTTTTTATAAGTGCTGTCAAGAAATAATGAACCCCGAACATGGTTTCCATAAGGTACTAACACCTCTTCTTAATTTTTTCCTGGAACAGAGCGTATTCTTTCACCCAATGTTTTTCTTAAAACAGGCATTTGTAAAATATATCGTGGAGTTTAATTTAGCAATTGTTCTATTGTGCTTACTCCATCACCTGGAACGGTAAAAAATTCCTTCTCCAATATTCCAGTAATCTTTAAATATTCATCATTGGGAAAGCCGACATAAAATATACCCATCTCTTTGGGAAGGCGGAAGGAACACACCACGGCAACAACCGCAGGCAAAAAATGACATACCTGTTGTTGCAGTTCTTTTTTAACGACGGAAGCACGAAACCAGGGTTTCTGAATCCATAAACCCGTAACGATAGCGCTCTAAGCATGTGAAAGGGGACGGCAATAGGGAAGTGTTTTTTAACACCAACTTCAGTACCTTGTAGCATCATCGTTGGCCTGTCCCGATTTTTTTCGGGAGTCAATCATTTCTCCGGCATACCAATGTGGAGCGCTCAAGGATATAAAAAATATTATTGTTGTCCGACTAAATGTTTGAAAGCCTTATCAAGCCTGCATGACCTCACCCCAACCCCTCTCCAAAGGAGAGGGGCCAGAACCCTCAACCAGTAAGCACTTGAGCGATTTGGTAAAGTTTTAGTCGGACAATAGTGAAAAAATATAGAAACAGGGAAGAAATTTTTAAACAGGCCTTTTGATTAATCAAAAAACTAACATGAACTGTTCTACAAATGATCACCATTTAAGTTTCTCCTTTTTTCTGCATCAAAAAATATGTATCTGCCTGTTTTTTTTCATGGCAGCAAATCAACAATTGCATGCCCAGGTATGGACACCTATTGCCGGCTTGCCTGTTTCCGCAAATTTTAAATCAGTAAAATTTCTTGACGTAAACACTGGTTGGGTGGCGGGCGACAATGGCGCTATTTTAAAAACCATCAATGGCGGCAATGACTGGGCTGCTCAAACATCAGGCACTACACAAACATTGCGCAGCATATTTTTTTATGATGCTAACAACGGCTGGGCCTGTGGCGATGCCGGCACCATTATTAGAACAAGCGATGGTGGCAGCACCTGGAACGCACAAAGCTCGCCCTATATTAGCCAGTATAACAGCATAAGGTTCGTGAGCACAAGCATTGGCTGGATTGTAGGCAGGGGTTCCGTGCTGCTTAAAACACTGGATGGGGGATCCACCTGGTTGCAGCAAATGAGCCAGGGGATTGACATGTGGGGGCTGGAAATGCAGAGCAGCACATCAGGTTGGGCATGCGGTGGGTTTAACGCAAACCAGGGCAGCCCTTCCCTTGTTAAGACCAGCAATGGCACAACCTGGACCTACCAAACCAATTCGGGTGTAAGCTCATTTCTTGCTTTTAATGATATACGATTTACCGATGCAAATAATGGTTGGATCGTGGGTGCCAATGGCATCATACGGCATTCCGCTAACGGCGGCGCTACGGCCTGGACCGCACAGACCAGTGGAACGCAATATGAATTGCTGGGTGTTGATTTTATCAATGCATCCGTTGGTTATGCCTGTGGCAGGCAGGGCATTATCCTTGCGACTTCCAATGCTGGCAGCACATGGCAGGCACAGTATTCCACAACTACATCTGCAAGTTTATGGGAGATAGATATGGTAGATGCAACCACCGGTTTTGCAGTCGGCGATGTAGGCCGCATTTTAAAATACACGGTCTACAGCCCGGCACAACCTATGGTTTTGTTGCAACCAAATGATGGCGGAGAAATTTTTCAGATCGCAACAAGACGGTATATTATCTGGCAAGCCCAGCCTGGCGTTTCAAATGTAAAGATTGAATACAGCATAAGCGGTAACAATGGCCCCTGGATGAATATCGTTAATTCAACACCCGCTGCAAATGGGAGCTTTGCATGGACAGTGCCCAATACATCTTCGGTCAATTGCTTTGTTAGAATATCAGATGCATCGAATGCAAATGTAATTGCAATAAGTTCATCGTCTTTTTATATTTTGAACACGCCTTATGGTGTAGATTATTCGGTGCTCACTTCGGCAGCCGCAGTGGCAAACCCTGCACAGATAAAAGTTTCATGGGTTGCTGATGCGAATGCTTTATCTTATTCGGTAGATAAAAAACTGCCGCCGGAGGCAGGCTGGACAAACCTTGGTACCTTTTCGGGCAGCACAAACAGTTATACGGACAATGCGGTTAATCCCGGTATTGTTTATGAATACAGGGTTGTAAAAACCACGCCATTGATTACCGGCCATGGCTATGTTTATTCCGGTATTGACATTCCTGCGCCAGATGCAAGAGGAACGATATTAGTTGCCATTGACAATAGTTTCCAGGCGGCTTTGCAGGCAGAGATCAGCCAGTTGTACGGAGACCTTGTGGGTGATGGCTGGAAAGTAATAACGGCATATTTTGCCGGAAACACAACCGATGTAACGCTGAAGAACTGGGTAACGACAGAATACAATAAGCCACTGGCTAATGTAAAATCGCTGCTGATCATTGGGCATTTTGCCATACCCTATTCCGGCAACTTTGCACCGGATGGGCATACAGAAAGAATCGGCGCCCAGCCTGCCGATGTATTTTATGCGGATATTGATGGTGCATGGACCGACGCAACAGTTTCCAGCAATAATACAGGAGCCATATACACAGCAAACATTCCCGGTGATGGAAAATGGGATCAGAGCACCCTTCCTTCTTCAGCAGAAATAGAAGTAGGCAGAATTGATATGAATAAAATGACCGGTTTCCCGATTAGTGAAACTGAACTGTTGAGGCAATATTTGAATAAGGACCATGCTTACCGGCATAAGATAATTAACCCGGTCCGCAGGGCATTTATCAATACACACCTGGATAATAGTTTGTTTTCCTCATCAGCCACAGCGTGGAGAAGCTTTGCACCCATGTTTGGCAGTAGTAATATAGCAAGCATCAATACCAGTGGTTGTGCAGGCACAGGCAATTGTAATGCATTTATTGACTCACTCGAAAGCAACAGCTACCTGTGGACCTATATGGCAGGCGGTGGCTCTGATACCAGTTGTGCCGACCCGGTATTTACCAGTTCGCAGTGCATCAACAGGAATATCAACACGGTGTTTATGCAATTGTATGGGAGCTATTTTGTTGAATGGGCAAAGGGTGGTATTTCCAGCACGGTCAATCATCTGCTAAGGGCACCATTGGCCAATGCAGGCATGCCTTTGGCAACCTGCTGGACAGGCGGATCACCGCGGTGGTACTTTCATCACATGGGCCTGGGCGAAACAATAGGCTTTTCTGTTTTGCAAAGCCAGAACAATAAAACAATTTATGATCCGGGCAATAATACTTTATTGGGTGGTGTGCACATGGCGTTGATGGGTGATCCATCACTACGGTTACATATGGTTTACCCTGTCTCAAATTTAAGTGCTTTACAGTCAGTTGCCTCAATTGTATTAAGCTGGCAGCCTTCGATAGATAACGCCGTGGCGGGATACAATGTTTACCGGGCAGATACCATCAGCGGCGATTTTGTGAAATTGAATAATAGCATCGTTACAGCAACAACTTTTTCTGACACAACCATGCGACTCAATGGCAACAATGTTTATATGGTCAGAACCATAAAAGCAGAAACAGTTGCCGCTGGTATTTACCAAAATATGAGTGAGGGTATTTTTGTCAGTAAAACAATTGACCCGGTTTTTACTTTTAACGGAGATGGAAGTTGGAACAATACAATCAACTGGAACAGCAATGGCATTCCGCCAGCAATACTGCCGGCAGGATTTAGCATTTTAATAGACCCGGTTCCCGGCGGGCAATGTATTTTAGATGTGCAGCAAACGGTATTAAGCGGTGCAACTTTTACAGTTAATACCGGCAAGATACTGTTGATTGCCGGGGCGCTGGTGATCCAATGATGAGTAGGGAATTTCTTTAGCGGGATGGCAATATCTGTCCGCTATCGGGATAGGTTATGAGCCAAACGCTGGTTCATTGCCAATTTCGCAGTATTAACATTCAAACAGTTTTGTGAATAGCTATGCAGTTGTTTTTCTAGATAATAATTTTCAGGCGGCCTGTTCTTTTACAAACAGGGCTTCCACAATTGCACCAATTAGTGATTGTGTAATTTTGTTTGTTATGATAATTTATTTTTAAATTGGTTAATATGAACTGCTAAATAATGCAACACTGTTTTGAAATTTCATTCATTATTAAAATGAAAACTATCACGGTTCAATAATCACTTTCATGGCTTTTTCTTTTCCTGCATTTCCAAATACTTCGTAAGCTTTTAATATTTCTTTTAATTTAAAGTGATGCGTTATTAGTTTTTTAGGCGCTATTTTACCTGATGAAACTGTTTTCAGCAGCATAGCAGTGGTATTGGTATTTACCAGTCCCATAGTAATGGTAATATTACGGATCCACAGGTTTTGAATCTGCAGGTCAACACTTTTACCATGAACACCAATATTGGCAATATGTCCACCAGGACGAACTATTAGCTGGCAGATATCGAAAGTGGCAGGTGCTCCCACAGCTTCTATTGCTACGTCAACACCATCTTTTGTTTCTGCCATTATTTTTTTTGCAGCGTCTTCTTTCCCTGAATTGATGGTATCAGTGGCACCGAATTTTTTAGCCATTTTTAAACGGTTTTCATCCAGGTCAACCATATAAATTTTAGCCGGAGAATAAAACTGTGCTGTAAGCAGGGCAGACATGCCGATAGGCCCGGCGCCAATAATTGCGATGGTATCGCCAGGTTTTACCTGCCCGTTAATTACCCCAATTTCATGCCCCGTTGGTAAAATATCACTCAACATGACCAATGCCTCTTCATCAGCGCCGGCAGGAATAGGATAAAGGCTGTTATCGGCATGTGGAATACGAACATACTCAGCCTGTGTGCCATTAATAAGATGGCCTAATATCCAGCCTCCATCTTCGCAATGGGCATACATCTGTTTTTTACAATATTCACAAGTGCCATCCGATGTGATACAGGAAATGATCACATGATCTCCTGGTTTAAAATTCCTTACTGCAGTGCCCACTTCCATAATTACCCCAACACCTTCGTGCCCCAGCGTTGTTCCCGGTTTACAGGTGGGAGTCTTGCCATGAAGAATTCCCAGGTCGGTTCCACAGATCGTTGTCTTTAAAATTTTAACCAATGCATCGGTTGGTTTTACAACGGTTGGCTTTGGAATTATTTTCAAGGCTATTTTACCCGGTCCATCATATACCAGCCCCATCATAGTTTTTGAATCAATACTTTTTTTTGAGCGTGCATTTTTGGGGAGAACTTTCACCGGCTTCTTTTTAGTAGTGGCTTCCATTTTATTTTATTTTATGTTATGTCTGAATTATAGTAGTTGTAATGTATCAGGGTTTTGTCGTTTTAGTGTTACACATTTAGAAAGAAATATTACAACATTCACACTTTTTCAGGTTTAGGAGCACTCAATACCAAAAAATATGCAAACCATATGGGCAAATAAAATGAAGGATGTTACAATTTTATATTTCTTAACCGGAGTGCATTGGCAATAACCGAAACCGAACTGACACTCATGGCTAAGGCAGCAATCATGGGAGAAAAGAGCAGCCCAAATATTGGGTATAATCGGAACAAAATAGCCGGAGATTTTATCTGCCATTTTTTTGTATCGGCGTTTTGGAGCGACTGGCAGTATTCACCATTTCAATGATTTTGGCAAGCAGTGTTTCCGATCCTACTTTTTCCGCAATCATTACAAAAGATTTATTTCCGTTGATGGTTCCCGAACTTACAGCATCTCCTGTTTCCCTTTCCACGGGTATGGGTTCTCCCGAAATCATGCTCTCATCAATTACAGCTTCTCCTTCTTTAATACTTCCGTCTACCGGAATTTTTTCTCCCGGTTTCACCCTTATCAAATCGTCTTTTTGAATGGTATCGATCGCCACTACCTGCTCTATACCATCCACAATTTTTGTAGCCTGGTTGGGCGCCAGTTTTAAATTTTTCTGAAACCCGGCAATTAGCAACTGGAATTTGGTGGGGATTAAGTACTGACAGTCAAATATTTTGCACTTTGAAATTCCAACTAATAAAGTTCTATTTTCTTTAATAATAAAATACAAAAGTAACCGGGTTGACACTATCAATAATATTAAACCGGGAATAATCATAAAGCCCTGAGAACTGACCTTTAAGGAAATGTTAAAGCAAAACCATGGATTGTAAGGAAAAATAGGAAAGACAGTCTATAAAATAAAAATGTGTATGAAAATAGTTATTTCTGCACTGATGGCAATTGCAGTTATAGTAATTTTTGCCTTTGTGCCTAAAGTGAATACTTCGTCTGCTTTAAATGAAACCGGCAATAAAACCGGTCAGGGCCTTCAATTTATTGAAGGCGACTGGAACAAGGCTTTGGCTGAAGGTAAAAAGCAAAACAAGCTTATTTTCCTGGATGCCTATGCCTCCTGGTGTGGTCCTTGCAAACTCTTAAAGAAAAATACTTTTCCTGATAAGGAGGCTGGTGAATATTTTAACAGCAACTTTATAAACGTTGCAATTGATATGGAAAAAGGAGATGGCCCGGCCCTGGCAGAAAAATATGGCGTAAATGCCTACCCAACTTTGATAATTACCGATGCCAATGGTAAAATCATCACCTTTACACAAGGTTATATAAAGCCAAAACAACTGATTGACTTTGGCAAACATGGTATTACACAATTTAAAAAACGGTAGCATGAGTACATTTTTAAAATCGCTTGGTTTATTTACATATGAAAGTTATTTAAAACATTTTGAGGAATGGGTTGAACATGGAAAAACAAGTTCTAATAACGCTTCAAAGGCACTGATTGAATTTACAAAACTGAACCTTGCACGAACACAGCGAATTCATAAAACCATCGTAATTGATCCCGAATTAAAAAAATCTGTAGAAAGCTTGCAACATAATTACACCTGGATGGTAATTACAGAAGCATGGTGTGGTGATAGTGCTCAAAACCTTCCGGCTATTGCAGAAATAGCAAAGCTGAATCCTGATAAAATCAAGCTGTACATTTTATTAAGGGACGAAAATCCTAAAATGATGGATAATTACCTAACCAATGGGGCAAGGGCAATACCCAAATTAATTGCAGTAAACGAAACATTAGGGAAGGAGGCTTTTATATGGGGCCCAAGACCGGCTCATGCCCGGGAATTGTTAACTGCCTGGAAAAAAAATCCTGAAGGAAAAACATGGGATGAGTTTGAAAAGAAATTGCATGGCTGGTATGCAAAGGATAAATCAACTTCAATTCAGGGAGAATTCATACATATTTTTTCAAGATTAAAATAGCCCCGACCCACATACATTTTATTTTAAAAATTGCCAGGTATTTAATACATCTCTGTATCAAAAAAAACGATTCAATGTTGATGAAGATTGGAATTATTATGGGCATATCATTTTTAGGATTGAAATAGCATTGTTTATTAAACCAATAGTTCCGTTCGCCAAACAAATTATAAAATGAGCAACTGTTCAAATTGCTATTGCAGTAGTGCCATGGATAAAAGAAAACGAAAACCTTTCCAGACATTTTGCAATCTCAAAACTTTAGTTACAGCGGGTATAATAGTTTATTTGCTGTTTACCGAATTGCTATAAAAATAGTTTAGCATCAAAAAAAAAATTAAGGTATTTAATTCTGTAAGGAATTTATCTTAAAAGAGTCTTAATAGAAAAAACAATTATGAAAAAAGTCACTTTTTTCATTGCCATCGCTGCTATTGCAGTTTCAAATGTTAATGCACAATCAAAGTTTATAACTAGAACGGGGCAGGCTAGCATCTTCTCTCATACAGATGCAGAAGATATTTCTGCAACAAACAATACTGTAACAGGTGTGATTAATGCTGGCAGTGGAGATATAGCTATTTCGGTTCCGGTTCAAAGTTTTACATTTGTGAAATCGCTGATGCAGGAGCATTTTAATAACTCCAACTTTATGGATTCCGAACAATACCCGAGAATGACTTTAAAAGGAAAAATCACAAACCTTTCTGCAATTGATTTTTCAAAGAATGGTAAATATGCAGCAACAGTTTCCGGGGATTTAACAATAAAAGGAACAACTAAGCCGGTAACAGAGGCTGCAACCATTGAAGTTAATACTGGGAAACTAACGGTTACCAGTAAATTTATAGTGAAAGAAATCGGTTCTTATGGTGTAGGAAAACCAATGGGCAAAAAGAAAAATAATGTAGCAGACGATATACAGGTTAACTACAACGCAGTTTATGAAAAAGGAGATGAATAAAATAAGTTAAAATCCAATTTCCAGATTTTAAAAAGGGCTGCATTCTCAGATATGAGTGCAGCTCCTGCTTTTAATTACACAAACTAAATACAACGCATGAAAGCATTCAATATCATTATCGTCAATTTGTTATTATCCATGGCTGTAACAGCTCAAACTTCACCTCAGGGTATCAGGGTAAATGATAAAGCCCCCGACTTTATTGCTAAAGACCAAAATGGGAAAATAGTATCACTAAAAAATGAATTAAAAAATGGAGCCGTGGTGTTAGTTTTTTATCGGGGTCAATGGTGCCCCTATTGCAACAGGCAGTTAAATGCATTACAGGATTCATTAGGTTTCATTAAAGAAAAAGGAGCAACATTAATCGCTGTCTCCCCGGAAAAACCAGCTAATGTTTCTAAAACAGTCGAGAAAACAAAGGCCACCTATTCCGTACTTTTTGATGATAGTCTTAAAATTATGAAAAGCTATGATGTAGCCTTTAGTGTGGATAGTACCACTATAGAAAAGTACAAAAAGTTTGGAATAGATTTTTATGATACAAATGGTAGTAATGGTGCTACTTTGCCGGTACCTGCAGTTTATATTATTAACAGGGAAGGTATAATTATATTCAAACATTTTGACCCGGATTACCGGAAGAGAGTTTCCGTTCACGAGATTTTATTACATCTTTAAATGCTGGCTTTTTTTAAAAGAGATGTAAGCCAACCCACATTTAATCTGTTACAATCGATGCAATTTGTAATGGCAAATATAAAAGTAATATCATACGAAGACGCAACGGGCAAGTTAAAAGATATTTATGACGGCCTGATTAAAAAAAGAGGTAAACTGGCCGATGTAAATACTATACAGCGCCTGAACCCCGATACCATTATTGCCCACATGGAATTGTATATGTCGTTTATGTTCAGTCATTCGCCATTAACAAGGGCACAGCGGGAGATGATAGCTGTGGTGGTATCGGCGGCCAATGGTTGCAACTATTGTCAGCAACATCATAGGACGGCTTTAAATAAATACTGGAAAGATGATGCAAGGATTGAATTACTAAAAAGGAATGATGAAACCGTCAGACTTGATGCTACTGATACCAGGCTTTGCCACTATGCAACTGAATTAACCATTCATCCTGATGATTTTGAAAATGAAAAAAAGACTATGGATTTAAGAGAATCGGGACTGGATGACAGGGGTATTCTGGATGCCACTTTGGTAGTAGGCTATTTCAATTTTGTAAACCGTGTTGTATTGTACGTTCGCCCTTTCTCTCTGTCAGTTAGTAGAGTGTTGCATTTTAATTGTGTCAACCTAATGACTGTTACCCAAGCCGAGCAAGAAGGCAAGCTCTTTGGCAGGTTGGCTTCTGTGTTGTGGGTTTGTGTGCCTGCCAATGTGCTTGCCTTGTGGCGTTGGCTATTAAAGACTCCGCATATTAGCCCCTTTTTATGGTGCTATTTATGGCTTTCTGTGTCTTGCAAATGTGCTTGACTTGGTGCGTCTGCTAAGAGTTTTTTTTTCAATAAATATTTCTAAATTATGAACATTTTATTTCTTTTGAATAGTCATGTAGTTCCCTCAAAAAATTATAAGAATTTTAGCCCATAAAATAAAATTATTTCTTCTATTTAAAATCAAGCTCACCACCCATTATCATCATTTTATAAGTTATGAATGGATTTAGTATTGATGGATGATTGAATAACCCAACAGATTTATTTTCAGCTTTACTCTTATTATCAGCTGCTACTATAACAAGTTTTTTCCCATCTTTAAGTCGAACCACTGCCTTTCTTAACTGAGGCATTCCTAATACAAACTCACCACTAGAAGGGTTTACTGGATAAAAGCCTAAAGTTGAAAAAATATACCAAGCACTCATTTGTCCGCAATCATCATTCCCAATCATACCGGTCGTGGTATTATTATAAAATTCATTGCAGATTTGAGTGATGAGCTCACCAGTTCGTTCGGGTTTATCTGAATATGCATAGAGATATGCAATGTGATGACTTGGTTCAATGCCATGTGCATACTGACCAATCATTGCTTCCTGTCCTAAATATTTATTGGGATTAAGCGCTTTGATTGTGAAAAAACTGTCTAACTGCGTAGTAAATATTTTCTTGCCACCAAGTAATTTCATCATGCCTTCTATATCCTATTGTGCAGGTGTCCAAAAATATTGCCAGGCATTGGCTTCTGTAAACTCACCGGGATTGTTCATTGGCGAAGTTGCCATTAATGGATTAAATGGAGAACGCCAGTTGCCTTTACTGTCTTTGCCTCTCATTTGTTTGGTGGCATCATCATAAACGTTTTTGTAGTAGGCTGACCGGTTGTAGTAAGTAGTAGCAATGTCTTTCTTCCCCATTTTATCTGCCATCATTGCAATGCAGTAATCATCTACACCATGTTCTAAGGTTCTGGACACCGCTTCATTTTCCAAACTGTCAAATGGATAATAACCAAACTTGTTGAGCAAAGTCCAGTTACTGTTGATATGATTTTGGGTTGTTGATTTAATCATTTGCCGAAAAACTTCTTCAGCATCAAAACCTGTAAAGTCTTTCATGTATGCATCAGCAATTACAGGAATGGCATGGTTGCCAATCATACAATAATTGTCTTGTCCCCATGCTGTCCAAACGGGAAGAAATCCAGCTGCTTTGCTGTGTTCAATCATGGTGTTAATAAAACCATCCACTCTTTCAGGAGCAATCAACGTATATAAAGGGTTTGCTGCTCTATAGGTGTCCCACAATGAAAGGGTGGAATAATATTCGCCATGCTTCGCTATTCTTATTCTGTCATCTGCTCCACGGTATTGGCCATCCACATCAGCAATATTTGATGGCTGAATAAACAAACGATACATGCAGGTATAAAATATTTCCTTTTGCTTTTGCTCGGCTTCTATTTCTATTCTGCTTAAATAAGTATTCCAAATATTTTTTGCATTGGAAACGGTGGCATTAAAATCCCAACCGGGTAATTCTTTTTGCAAATTCTTTTTAGCACCGGTTACGCTTACAGTTGATAATGCAATTTTTGTTTGTAACATTTTATCTTTTAAATCAAAATTCAACAGATACCGTGGTGCATTTTCTTTTGCTTTTCTTGACAACAAAACAGACGATGTAAATGGTTGATTGAAATAGATGGTAAAGAAATATTTTCTATACACCCAGTTTTCGGTGTGGCAATAACCAGAGATGGTTGTATTGTTTTCAATATTTACATCGCTTTCTAAAACCAAACTATCCGTAAGAAACCGTAAGCCATGCTGCAAATCAACCAGCAGTTTTGCTTTATGTGCCGGATAAGTATATTGATGAAAAGCCACTCTCTCAGTGCAAGTCAGTTCAACTTTTACTTTATTATTCAATGTAACTGTGTAATAGCCGGGTGATGCTTTTCTGTTCTTTTCAAATATGCTTCGCCGAAGTTTTCTTTCCGCTCATCCGTGAATGGTTGCAACAATACATCTCCAAATTCATTGATACCTGTTCCATTTGCTCTTATTTGAGAAAAGCCAAGAATGATGGAATCTTTGTATTGATAACCACTGGTGTAATCCCATCCTTTATCTACATTATCAGGTCCGGGTTGCACCATTCCAAATGGCATACAGGGGCCGGAAAAAGTGTGGCCTGTGCCTTCGGAACCAGTGAAAGGTTTCATATATTGGGTATAATCAGCAGAGTTATTATGTGATGAATTAGTACAACCAATAAATAAGATGCCAACACAAGCTAGACTAATAAAGGTCTTCAATTTCATTCAACTATTTTTTAAGTAAAAACAATAAAGGCATATCCATCCGCTTCCTCCATGCCTGTTCACTGTGATTTTCGCCGGGGAAATATTTTGTCACCCAGTTCTTATCTGTAAAGCCTTTCGCTTTTATAATTTCATCTGCTTTCATTTGAATGGCAGGATAGAGAGCATCCAATGTTTGACCGCCGCAATCAAAATAAATAGTATGATTTGCTGGATTGGGCAAATGTGTTTTCAGATAATTCAAAAAGGCATCAGGCACCGGATTATTTTCAAGCGACCAAACACCCGGCCAATGGGTACTTAAACAGGCTGCACCTCCAAACACGTTCGGATATTCACAAATAGCATACATGGAAATTAATCCACCCATGCTGCTGCCCATAATAAAAGTATTTTCTCTCTTCGTTTTGGTGGAATAAGATTTATCAATAAAAGGTTTCAGTTCAGTTACCAAAAATTTTAAATAATTATCTGAAATAGGTTTAAACACTTCCGTAGTTCTTCCTGCCCGTTGCAGTTGTGCGTTGATGGTATCTTTTTGGGTTTGAGTTAAACTTTCATAAGGCTTTTGGGGAAAGTAATCCGGATGTCTTGTTTTGCCCCCATTCCAAACGCCAACTACAATTACATCTTTTATTTTTCCTTCATTAAAAAGTTTCGAAATTGCATCATCAATTTCCCATGAAGCATGGTTCCAGGTGATGGAAGAATCAAACAACATTTCTCCATCGTGCATATACAAAACATTATATCTTTTTTTTGCTGAATAATTTTCAGGTAACCAAATATCTACATTTCTTGCAGAAACATATCTTGATTGAAAGTTTTCGTATCGCTTAATACTGCCGGAAGAAACTTTTGGTAACTGAGCAGCTATATTTGTGCAAATAAGGTAGAGGCAAATACTGATTAGTAGCTTTTTCATGTTATTTTATTTTAGGAAAAACAGTCAAACGCAACAAAGTGCTACCATAAGGAACCAGCTCAAGGTATTCAACAGGATTGTTAGAATTTATTTCTTTTGGAAATGCAGGAGTTCTTTCTACATTTAATTTCCATTTTTCATCATAGATTTTATTGAGTTCCCAATTGGAAACTTTTCTGGCCGGCACTTTTATTTTTACGGGAGAATTTCCTTCATCCCACGGATAGCCGGACTGATTTATTAATTCCACTGCTGGTTTTTCTTTTTCAACATCCAATGCATAGTTCCAGTTGGCATTTGGATTTAAATCCATACCCGGAAATACTGCTGTTGATTTTTCTGTTTCCTTTAAAATTGTTTTGCTGGCATCAATTGCAAGGCTATAAACTAGCGGTCACCGTTCTATTGCAATACCGTTGTTGGCGGAAGTACTATTTATTTATGTAAGTCAGAAGCCTTTACCTTCTTAATGATTCCATTTTGAGAAAGCACGAAAATGCCATTTGTTTGACTTTTGGTTTTGAGTAGTTTTTCAAATGTCATGTCTAAACCTTTCTTTACCCTTTCCTTTATTTCTGAGTTCTCCAGTATGTTATTTTTCATGGTTCTTAGTTTTAATTTCATTCCAAATTAAATTGTCATAAATAGTTACCGGAAGATTTATAGCACCTTCAGCAATAAATTTATAAGGATTATTTGAGTTGTCAATAACAATCCAATAATCACAAATATTAATAAAAACATTTGTAAGATTAGCTAGCCCTTTAAAGTATCTTCTAATAATAACATCTTCTGGGATATTGTGCCCGCCTTCTGAAACTCTTGTAGCCACTCTTTCAATTGCAAGCTTAACATCGTTTAACCAGAAAAATAACAGCGTAATTTTATATCCTTTTTTTTTTGCTAATTCTATTGTGTTTTTATAACTAATTGTAGTTAGGGTAGTCTCAAAAGCAAAATCGACTTCGAAGTCAATTAATTCAATTATTCTTTCGAGCATAATTCTTCCAGCATGAAACGAAACTGTTTCTGGTTGAAAGGGAGAAAGTCCTTTAGCTATTTCATCAGCATTTACAAACTCTTTGCAATCTAACATTTCCGGTAATACAGTAAACGAAGCTGTAGTTTTTCCAGCTCCGTTGCAACCTGCGATTATGTAGATATTTGGCACTTCCTATAAGTTTCTGCCAAAAATACAAATATCAATTGTAAACGAGGGCTTTTTGAGTATTTCCGCCAACGATTGGGTATTGCTGCAGGCAGGGAATTCATTGCTCGTCAAGCCCCGGAACTGAAGCCGATTGAAAAACTAAAGTACAAGATTACAACAAAAAGCCCAACAGAATTCCGTCCGCCGGAAC
>Ga0105048_10004566_pt1 | contig 22488 bp, 21 predicted proteins | sample MAT05_FD_78382 | JGI IMG/M metagenome (GOLD analysis project Ga0105048, IMG submission 78382) | Freshwater microbial communities from Lake Fryxell liftoff mats and glacier meltwater in Antarctica - MAT-05 | ecosystem: Environmental > Aquatic > Freshwater > Ice > Liftoff microbial mat | place...
ATTGCATGCTAGGTAAATGTTTGATAATTACACCCCTGTTCTTTGCCATAGGCAGCCATAGATAGCCCGCCTTCCTTCCATTGCGCTACATGCTCCGGAAAATTTATTGTATCTTTAGTCATACATGCAAAGGGAAGCAGATATTTTTAGTTTTGCAAGATGTGGTTCACCATGCGGTTACGTTGCAAATGGGAAATAAAAATGATCAACCAAAAAAAATTATATTAAAGGATATCCATAAAACATATTATGTAAAAATTGATGAAATAATGTATTGCGAGGCCGATGGTATTTATACAAAATTTGTTTTAACCAATCAACAAAATATTTTAGTTTCAAAAAATTTAAAAGAATATGAGAGTTTACTTGAGCCACTCGGCTTTGTGCGCACGCATCACTCATTTTTAGTAAATCCTGACAAAATCCGGGTATTCGATAAATCGGAGGGCGGCATGTTAATTCTTGAAGATGGAACTAGTATCCCTGTATCGCAGCGAAAGAAAGAAACCGTGCTGAAGAATCTAGAACTTTAACAGCAAACAATACTTGATAAATATTAATTATACTTTAATTTAAAAACATGATGCATTTGCAAAGCGGTCTTATTGTAATTATTAACTAAGCATAACTCACAGTATATTGCCAACGTAATAGATGAATAATTAATTTAGCGGTAATTTTAAATTCAGCACAAAATTATTTATTTACAACAATGCAATTTGCATTCCATTTTGTTAAATGTGTGCAATATCACTTTACCTCTAATTAATCAATAGACAATAGCAAATCAACCAAACTATTTATTTATTTGGGTTTAACCTAATTAGCAAACAATTGGAAAAGAGTATGTTATTGACAGCAAACATTTAATTTTATTACAAAATGTAAGATGTTATGAATACAATTGCTTATGCTAGGTTTAATTCGACAAGTTACTCAAAATAAAAAAAGGCCCTCTAATTAAAGAAGGCCTTTATAGAGATGAACTGAACAGTCAGCGATTAACGAACAACAGCCAATTTTTCTGTTAACACTTGACCATAACTTGTAGTTACAAATACCTGATAAATACCGGCAGGTAATTCATTAACATTAACTTCGTATGTAATTTCCTGTCCACCGAATCCTTGAACAGCTGAATTTTCCATGGCATATTTTTCGCCAGCAATACTATAAATATCAATTGTTGCAGTTGCATCTTCTGCCATAACAAATACAATTTCTGCTTGATTTGAAGCTGGGTTAGGGAATATTGCTATTGGATTTTCTCCCTCCGCAGTCATATCATTTAATTTCATCCAACAAGCTCCTAATACCCAACCACTTGCAAGATGACTGGCAACCTGACCAAAATTAATACATATGGTAGTACCTGCTTTACAAACATATATCTTAGTTAATCCAGCACCACAACGAACGTCTTTATAAGTTACGGTAACAGCATCAGTTGAAGTGCAACCATAATAATCGGTAGTTGTTAATGTGTAAGTAGTAGAAGTAGTTGGACAAACTGATGGTGATGGAGATGTAGAACCATTGCTCCACAAATAAACATATGGGGCAGTCATTCCAGTTACGCTACCATTTAATGTCACACAATTTGAGCCATAGCCTTTGGTAATTGTTTTATCAAGACCGGCATTTGCAACAGTGCCAACATTAACAAAAACAGGGATATCATCTATATCAGTATTTCCTAATGCGTCAGTTACTGTTACAGTATAAGTAGTATTTTCTAATGGTGTAACTGTAGTTGAAGCAGTAGTTGCACCATTACTCCACAAATAAGTATAAGGTGCAGTGCCACCAGTTGCTGATGCTGTTATTGTACCTGAATTTCCTTGACAAAGATTAAAAGAAGGACCTGCATCGGCAGCTAATCCGAAATTAATTTCCATTTCTGGTAAACCATTGCAGCCATAAGGAGCCACACCGATACCAGCGCCTTCAGCACCACCTAATATTAATTGCGTAGGCATGCCGTTTGTTACAAATGTGAATGTAACACAATAAGCTCCTGATGGGCCCCAACCGCCATATGTTGTAGTCCACCAATCTGCTCCCCATCCGGTTCCAGGATAAGATACTAATTCATAAACCAAATAATCATTTCCTAAATAAGGGTAAATATATGAACCATAAATAGTAGCGGTTTGTGGACTAGTTATATCAGCTGGATAAGATACAAATGTTGCACCTCCTATTGCTTCTACAAACCAAGTTCCTGTGCCATTTGCTGCACCACCAATGCCACCGCCGGCACAAAATTCTACAGTAAATTCATATTGACCACCACCAAGGTTAGTCATATTTAAAAGTGAAAACGAAGAGTTGTTGCATGCAACAACTTTTCCTGTAAAGCCTAAAATAAATAGGCAAGTAATAATAAGTGTGTTAAATTTTCTCATAACAAACGTTTTTTTGTTTTAGTAATTTTTTCGAATTGCCACAAACGGCGATTAAATCAATAACTCAAAAGTAAAACGCTTATAAAGACTGTTTTGGCGAGATGAATAACTGCTGCATACCATCTAACAAACGTAAATTGAACGCACAACTGCAATCACAATAATAATTGCAGGCTTAGTTTGGTGCTTAGCAGAAAAATAATAATTAGGGGATGTAGATTGATTTAATCAAAACCTTTTGCAGTAAAGGGTTTTGAGCTGAAACATTGATTGATTTCAACTCGTTTCTACATAATTTAAATCTTTGCCAAAAGTTTCCTTTACGGCCAAAATTGAGACGATTGCCAATGTAAGTGATATTGCTCCGACAATAAGTGCAGCGCTAATATTATTGTAATTAGCACTCAACGCTGAAAATCCTAATGTGAGTGGAACTACTAACCCTCTTACAAAATTGGGAACCGTGGTGGTTGCCGTTGCGCGGATATTTGTTCCAAATTGCTCGGAAGCTATCGTTACAAATAATGCCCAATAGCCGGTAGCGCATCCTAATAAGAAACACATTACATTAAAAAGTGCCATAGAGGTACTTTTTATATTTAAATAAAGTAACGCCAATATAATAGTAGCAATTAAATAGCCTAAAACCACTTTTTTACGTGAACGAAAAACCTGGCTCAGGTATCCACTTAATATATCGCCAACGCATAAGCCTACATAACTTAACATAATGGCAGTGCGTCGAATTTGAATTCCTTTATCTCCAGATACATCTAAGCCCCATTCGCCTGCAAACCTTTCACTAAATTTCATTAATACACCTATGCAATACCAGACAGGAATACCAATTAGAATACAATAAACATATTTTTTAAACCGTTCTCGATTTGTAAATAAGGATATAAAATTGCCTCTTGAAACCTTTTCATGCTTTACTGCATCGAACATCGAACTTTCAAAAGTTCCAAACCTTAATGCCAATAATGCAAGTCCGAGTGCCCCTCCAATATAATAGGATGTTCGCCAATCAACATGCGATGTTACAAAAAACGCAGCAACAGCACCTAAAGCGCCTACACTTACAACTAGCATTGTTCCGTAACCTCTTTTTTCTTTGCTCATTATTTCTGCTACGAGTGTAATGGCTGCACCTAATTCTCCGGCAAGCCCTAATCCGGCAAAAAATCGAACAACTTGATATTGTGTTGTATTATCTACAAAACCATTTAAAATATTGGCGATAGAGTACAATAAAATACTTCCAAATAAAATTGATTTCCTCCCTTTAATATCTCCCATTATGCCCCAAAGTATGCCTCCAAAAAGCATCCCAATCATTTGGACATTAAATAATCTTACATCCCAAAAATCAATTTGTGCGGGATCAACAATACCTATTCCCTTTAAGCTGGATTTGCTAACCAGATTAAACAATTGCAAATCATAAATATCTACAAAATATCCAAGTGCGGCAACTAATACAGTAAGATTGAGAATTCCCTTGCTTGAGTGGTTGGTATGTTGGCTCATAATGAGGGATGAAATTATCTAATTTTTCTCATAAATCAGAAAATCATGGTCGTAAGGATTTTTTTCATCCTTATATCGTTTATCTGCCGACACCAATTTCCATTCGTTGCCTAGTTCAGGAAAATACGTATCACCTTCAAAAGTAGCATGAATGCGGGTTAGATAAATGCGAGAGACAAAATGCATCGACTGCTTATAAATATCGCCACCGCCCAAAACAAATACTTCTTGCTCATCATTTAATACGGCATGATTTACAGCTTCATCTAGTGAATGTAACACGAGGCTATCGTATGAAATAAAATCGGTATCACGTGTTACAATTAAAAATTTTCGACCAGGTAAAACTTTATTTCCTAATGCATTGTAAGTTTTACGACCTAAAATACACCAATGGTTTGTAGTCTTCAATCTAAAATATTTTAAATCGGCACTTAATTTAAGCCAAGGCATATCACCTTTTAATCCAATAACATTATTATCAGCGACAGCAACTATAATTGAAAAAATTGGCATTATTTAAATGATTTATAAAATGAAATCAAACACTAACATTAGCTTTAATATGTGGATGTGGGTCGTAATTAACTAATTCAAAATCATCAATTGTAAATCCGAAAATATCTTTTACTTTAGGATTAATTTTCATTTGGGGCAGAGGTTTGGGTTCGCGAGTGAGCTGCAATTTAGCTTGCTCCAAATGGTTGTTGTAAAGATGTACATCTCCGAAGGAATGAATAAATTCGCCAGGCTGCAAATCGCAAACTTGAGCTACCATCATGGTTAACAATGCATAGCTAGCAATATTAAATGGCACGCCTAAAAAAGTATCTGCACTACGTTGATATAATTGACAACTCAATTTGCCGTTAGCTACATAAAATTGGAAAAGGCAATGACAAGGTGGTAAAGCCATTTTTTCAATATCTGCAACATTCCATGCGCTCACAATTAATCTACGTGAATCGGGATTCTTTTTTAATTGATTGATTAAGTTACTTATTTGATCAATTGTTTTGCCATCAGCAGTTGGCCAGCTTCGCCATTGATGACCATATACTGGTCCCAAGTTTCCGTTTGCATCTGCCCAGTCATCCCATATCCGAACATTATTATCTGTAAGATATTTGATATTAGTATCTCCCTGTAAAAACCACAATAATTCATGAATTATACTGCGTGTATGCAACTTTTTGGTTGTTAACAGCGGGAAACCTTCCTGCAAATCAAAACGCATCTGGTAGCCAAACAAACTTATTGTTCCAGTTCCGGTGCGATCAGACTTCGGATTCCCCTTATCCAAAATGTCTTTTAATAAATTGAGGTATTGCTGCATGGTGTAAAATTAAGTAAAATCGAGAGGCATTAGTTCCTCTAAATTGTGTTAATAGTTGCTCAAACCGCTATTAAAACAGTATTTCATCTTTGTTAATCTGTGTAAAATACTTGAAATCTCATTAAAAATCAGGTATTTTTAACCCAAATTAAGCAATAAACATTAACAAATTACTCAAACTATTGCTTTATTTGGGTTTAACCCGAATGGCAAACAATTTGAAAAGAGCATGTTATTGGAAGCAAACATCTGATTTAATTACATAATTTAAGATGTTACGATTGCTATTGCTTATTATAGGTTTAATATCAAACCAATTACTATGATAAACAATTTACTCGACAACTTAGACTGGGTGGCCGCTCTAGTGGGTGGTGCTGCCTATTACGTAATCGGTGCTGCTTGGTATGGCATCCTTAGCAAAGGATGGATGCAGGCCGCCGGACTTACTGCAGAAGAAGTTAAAGCTAACTTCAGCAAACGCGTTTATGCACTTACTTTTTTAGTGGCGCTCATTATTGTAATATTTATGGCTGGTTTAATGGGACCAAGTATAAGTGTGGGTGATGCTGCAGAATTCGGATTAATTATTGGCCTAATTTTCTCGGGACTTACCACTTATGTGCATTATTTATATACCATGCGCAATAAATGGCTAATATTTTATGATGCTGGATATACAACCATTGCAAGTATTGCGGCTGCAATGATTTATGCAGCAATGAGTTAAAACATTTAGTAAAATAATTATGAGCAGGTTATGATAATAGCCTGCTTTTTTTATTGTGGCGCTACCACTTTTTTATTGGGAATAACAAAACTAATTAAATATGCAATCCCCATAACCAAAAAACAACCGATAACATTATACCATAAATAACCAATTTCAAGCTTAGGCGCATTCCAGTTATTTGTAATACTAAAATAATTGTATAAAATAATTGTTTCAGAAATTAATGCAGCAATAAAAGTAGCATTACCACCAGCACGTTTAATTAAAAAGGCAGTGAGAAAAATGCCTAAAATAGTGCCGTAAAACAAACTTCCTAAAATATTAACTGCTTCTATTAAATTGTCAAACATTGAACAAATCAATGCAAATCCAATAGCCATTGCACCAAAAATAACGGTCAATAATTTACTGGCATTAAGATATTGCTTTTCGCTTGCTGCCTTATTAATTATTCGTTTATAAATATCAACCGAAAAGGTCGTTGCCAAACCATTTAATGCTGAAGAGGTTGCACCCATACTTGCTGAAAATATTACTGCAAATAACAACCCAACTAATCCAATTGGCAAATATTGCATTACAAAATGCATAAAAATATAATCGTGATCATCATCTACATCTGGATTTGCTTTAACAATAACTTTATTAATTTCTTTTCGTAAACTATCTGTTTCATGGAATCCTTTTTTCAATGCTAGCGTTTGCGATTCATCGGCAGTTATCTTATTATTTGCCAACTGCCTATTCATAGCTGATTGTGTAGCTGTTGTGGCAAGATATTTATCTTCTAATAATTGGAGTTCATTAGCATACTCCGAATCCATCGTTTTTTCGTAAGCTACTTCGTTAAAATAAACTGGAGGAGGTGTGAATTGATAAAATACAAACACTAAAACACCCATTAATAAAATAAAAAACTGAATAGGTACTTTCATTAAGCCATTAAACATTAATCCTAATCTGCTCTCCTTCACCGACTCGCCACCAAGGTAACGCCCTACCTGACTTTGGTCGGTGCCAAAATAACTTAATTGCAGAAATAACCCTCCAATAAGTCCTGAAATAATATTATACTTATCGCTCCAATTAAATTTACCACTTTCGGCACCTGTGGTTATAATATTCATTTTCCCTAGAGCCCCTGCAACATTCAAGCTTTCATTAAAACTGAGGTATTCGCTTAAGTAATATATTAAACATCCAAATGCCGTAAACATACCGACATAAATAACTAACATTTGTTGCTTGTGGGTAACAGCAACTGCTTTAGTACCTCCTGATAAAATGTATACTGTTACTATACCACCAATAAATATAACCGTAGTATTTAAATTCCAGCCCAGCAACTGAGAAAGTATTATAGAAGGTGCATAAATTGTAATACCAGTCGAAAACGCACGTTGCACTAAAAATAAAAGCGCCGTAAAGGTTCGTGTTTTTAAATCAAATCTATTTTCTAAAAATTCATAGGCAGTATAAACTTTTAATTTATAATACATTGGAATAAAAAATACAGCAATAACTATCATTGCCAACGGCAGACCAAAGTAAAACTGAATAAATCGCAAGCCATCATCGTATGCTTGTCCAGGTACCGATAAAAAAGTAATTGCGCTGGCTTGGGTTGCCATTACGCCTAATCCGATATCCCACCAACGTTTTTCATCATCACCTTTTAAATAACTTTGTGCGGTGTGAACCGCTCGTGTTTTATAAATGCCAAATCCTGCAATTAGCACTAACGTTCCAAACATTACCAGCCAGTCGATTGTGTTCATTAATAACGTTGGGTTAATACTATGAAAATAATTATTTCAACAAGCAGTGCTATTACAACCCCAATATACCATGCATTCCAATATTTTTTGTTCGATTGCTCCATTATTAATCGCTTTTTATTGCACTTTGTAATCAATCATATTTAACATTAATCGATACGCGCCTGGAACGCCTGCTGGCAATTCTCTAAAAAAAGCCAAGCCAGTATAAATAAATGCACCTTTACCGTAATCAGCAATAATTAATCCACCTGTTTGCGGTTTTTCATTAGGGTCGGTAAAAGCCAATGGCGTTTTATATTCAGGGGCTAATTCGCCTGCGAAGTAGATACCGCGTTCCTGTATCCAACCAGTAAAATCGTTTTGTGAAATTTTATTTGGTGTAGTTAAAATTGGATGATCAGGTAATAAAAAATCTACTGGCGAATTTTCATCTGTTACTCTTCCGCGTGTTAATTTAAAAGGATAGGGGCCAATTTGATCAACATACAAATCCCAATTAGTAGAATACTGCGCAATTACTACACCGCCATTATTTGCGAATTGCATCAGCAACGGTTGATTAACAATCATCGATTTTGCCGTGTTATATACCCTTACACCTATAATTGCAACATCAAACTTTTGCAACATCTCAGCAGTTACAGATTCTGGTTTTACAGTAGTTAAATTTAATCCAATGCCTAATAAACTTTCATCAACTAAATCGCCAGCACCATCTATGTAAATAATTCTGCGCTTAGAAATTGCTGCATCAAATGTAATCAGCTTCACAATTGCATCTTCAACTATTACTTGACGAGGAATATGATCATATTCAATAATGCTAACTTTTTGAGCAGATTTTCCCAAAAGTGCGTCTTCCTTTCCATTATTCATTTGCAATGGCACTTCTTTAACACCTTGCTCAACAGGAGCAGTAATACCTAATTTAATATTTACAAGGTCGTGCGCATTATTTAATGTATATGGCATACCTGTTACATTCAGTTTGTTGCCAAATAATCTTAAATAACCATTTAATGTATCATTTGTATTCGATTTAACATCAACACTAAACTGTGCATTTCCACCATTTGGAAATAACATATTGTAACTATTTGCGCTGACTATAACTTTTGGCACAACGGCAAGCGGCTTATAAATTTCTCCTTTCACTGCATCTGTTTCTTTAAACACTACCCCTCGAGAATAGGCAAAAACTTTGTCCTTAATTTTAACATGATAAATAAATGAAATAACTGGATCATTTTCTGCTTTACCAATTAATTTTCTATCGCTAACATTAAAAAGTCCTTCATACTTTCCTGATAACCAATAAGGAGTAGATGATATTTTTTCGGGAACAATAATATCAAAGGTATCAATTTGATTAATTCCTACAGGCAATATTTCGCCACTTTTATAATCTGTTCCCAACACCGTTATCGACTCTAACGATATTGGATAATCGGTGCGTTTTAATGAGTTGCTTATAATGCGCAATTTATCGCCATTTGCTACCATATCTTTACCGGCAACGGGTTCTAACCATAAACCTAAGCAAGCGGCAATAATTTTTTCGACTTGTTGTTTTTTATATTCAATTAATTGGTCGGTTGGCATTTTTGAAAGTGCATCATAAACTTTTAATAACCCATCTATTGATTTGCCCGGATTTCCAATATCGAAATTTGTAATCATATTACCTATTTCAATTTGCATATCCGCTGCTTGTCGATACCTTTCCCATCCGGTTTGTATGCCATAAAAAATATTTTCATCAGCAAACGGCGCACCTTTTTTTAATTCTAAATATTCCTTCTGCTCACCACGTGTAGGTGCACTGCCAAATCCTTGACTCTTGTGATTGGTTCGGCTTTCTGCAGCTATTTCACCGTAACTTTTTCCCACCAAAGTATTGTATCCACCAACATCAAATACTGCTAATTCAGGTGCACCACTTGAAATTTTATTGGGCAAATCTTTATCCCACCAAGTAGAATTATTCCAAAATAAACGTTGTGCTTGCCATACCGAAACATATTTTAATTGCTCAGGAAACATATTTGGATCAGCTGCGGCTGCAAATGCTTCTTCCGCTAACATTGCACTTGCGGTATGATGTCCGTGACCGGCGCGTTCATCTGTAGGAAAGCGTGTTATAATAATGTCAGGTCTGAAATTTCTAATTACCCAAACAATATCAGAAAGAATACTATCTTTTTGCCACTTAGCAAACGTTTCTGTTGCTGTTTTACTATACCCAAAATCTACGGCACGTGTAAAATATTGTTCGCCACCATCCATTCTTCTTGCTGCGAGTAATTCCTGTGTTCTAATTAAACCTAAGTAGGCTCCTTGCTCCTCTCCTATTAAATTTTGTCCGCCATCACCACGCGTTAGTGAAAGGTAGCCAGTTCTGAAACGTTTTTCGTTTGCCAAATAAGTTATTAATCGTGTATTTTCATCGTCGGGATGTGCCGCTACATATAATACACTTGCGGTAGTATTAAGCTTTTCGATTTCCAATAAAATTCTAGATGAATTCCACTGCACTTGTTGAGCAGCAATTGGTAACGTAAAAAATACAATTACAATTAATAGAATCTGACGCATATTTTTGCAAATAAAAGAATAATTAATAACTTTTTTTTAATTTAAAATCAATCGTAGCAATTGGAGATTATAGTAATTTTTTCACCATGAAACTATATATCAACGCACTGTAAGGTTGCTTTTAAAACGGTAACAAAAGTAACTAAAAGATTTAACAGGCAACTTCAACTTAAGTATTATTAAACTTGGAATTAGCACTGGAAGTCAAAACATCTAATAGCTTACAATAAACCAAGAATAAGCAATGGAAGTCTTAAAATTTACATTTTGTAATAAAATCACATATTTCAATCCAATATTATGCTCCTTTCAAATTGTTTGCTTATCGGGTTAAACCCAAATAAATCAATAGTTTGATTGATTTGCTAAGGGCTATCAATTGCTTAAATTGGGTTAAACGTTGAGGCAAAAAAAAGCCTTCGTGTTAAAACGAAGGCCACATAGCTTGTTTCACCAGTCTTTAAACGGAAGTTGGCAATTTAACTGTCATAACATAGTTTATTCCTGGTATGGCATTTTCACTCTTAATAGCTTTGCCCTCTAGTGAAGTTTTGATGTAATGATTGATATAAGCATACCCACCCAAAACCTCAACGATATGAATTTTATTGTTTTCGTCGATTGTAAACGTAATAACCACATTTTTTTCGTCGGCTTTTGGCAAAATTGAAGCATACGAAATTTTCTTTTCACCCTCAGTTTTCGAATACTGCTTCTGTGCTATTTCGTCGACTATTGACGCTGCCTTCTTAATTAAATCTTCATTACACTCATCGTCAGCCAAAACTGTTGTTAGGCCTAAAGATGTTAAAAAAAGTATCGCTATCAACTTTTTCATAATTCGGGTATTACAAATGCGCATTGCTGCACTGTGAAATTAATTGGTTTTGAGTCAAAATGCTAAATCATTAACCTTAATTAACAATTTGACGCATGAACCATGCCTAAAGTTACAGTTAACGTTAAAAAATTAACATCTTTTTTCGACCAATTTAGTTAATTCGAGGATGAAGCAGTAAAATTGAGGATGAATTTTACAGGGGACAGCGAAATAACGATAAGAAACGGGCATTTGGAGGACGCTCCCTTACTTGCAAAGCTTAGCGAACAAACATTTTTCGATACCTATCACAAATATAATACAGCCTCAAACATGCAGGACTACAGAGACAATAACTTCACAGTCAACAAGTTAGAATATGAATTAAGTGATACCGACACCAGTTTTTTAGTTGCAGAAAAAGATGCACAATTAATTGGTTATGTAAAACTGAACAGGGCAAATAATCCGTATATGCCAACAATAAAAGCAATGGAGATTTCTCGATTGTATGTAGACAAGGCTTATCAGCAACTAAAAATAGGCAAAACGCTAATCGCAATTGCCGAAACTCAATCGCGCGATGAGGGCTGTGAGGCAATATGGCTGGGAGTTTGGCAAAAAAACGAGCATGCTATTGCCATCTACAAACATTTAGGGTTTAACATTGTTGGAACTACAGCGTTCAAATTAGGCTTAGATAAACAGGATGATTTCATTATGGCAAAAAAACTTATTGCATGAGGTTTAGCATAATAATTCCCACCTATAACGAACAAGGCTTCATTCAGCGACTTATTCACCATTTGCAAAAGGTGGCTATAGGAATTAATTATGAAATTATTGTTTGTGATGGCGGTAGTACCGATATAACCGTCAAAATAGCCGAAAGCTGCGGCGTCATTGTATTAAACTCACCCACTAAAGGCCGCGCCGGACAAATGAACTATGCAGCAAAAGTTGCAACCGGTGATATTTTATATTTTGTTCATGCCGACTGCTTGCCCCCTGCAAATTGCTTTTCCGCTATACAAAGCAGTGTCTCAGCAGGTTTTGATGCCGGATGTTTTAGGTATCGATTCGAATCAGAACGATTTCTATTGAAAATTAACACTTATTTCACAAGATTTAGTGGCTTAATTTATCGTGGAGGCGATCAAACCTTATACATCAAGAAAAGTACCTTTAACCTTATACAGGGATTTAATGAAAGGTTTATCATAATGGAAGACTATGAATTGGTAAGGCGTTTAAGGAAAAAACATCAGTTTCAAATTATACCTGAATATGCAATTGTTTCGTCGAGGAAGTATGATAAAAACAATTGGATAAAAGTGAACTTTGCTAATACTGTTGCCATGGTCATGTTTTTATCTGGAGTAGCAACACCTCAGCGTATAAAGTCCACCTATCATGGCATCATTAAACATCCCAAGGATGAATGATTCAAACTTATGAACTGTCAGCCAATGTCTTAACCGCTCAATTTGCTCATAGTTCTAGTATCTTTGCACCATGTTTGCAGAAAAAGTAATTTGGATAACGGGGGCTTCATCCGGTATTGGCGAAGAGCTGGCAAAACAACTTGCTAAACAAAAAGCAAAACTCATACTATCATCACGAAGAGCGGAAGAATTACAGCGCGTGCAAAAAATCTGCTTACAAGCTGCTCCTCATGTTGAAATATTAACCATCGACCTTAATGATAAAGCATCGCTCCCGCAAAAAGCACGAGATGCTATAAAAGTATTTGGAAGAATAGATATACTAATTAACAGCGGCGGAATAAGTCAGCGTTCATTAGCAATAGCAACAGATGAAGCAGTGGAGCAGCGAATTATGCAAATAAATTATTTTAGTGCCGTTACATTATCGAAAGCCGTGTTACCAGAAATGGAAAAAAACGGATTTGGTAATATCGTATTAATCAGCAGCATTACTGGAAAAATTGGCGTGCCAAGTCGCTCAAGTTACTGCGCAAGTAAACATGCACTAATTGGATATTTTGATGCCTTGCGTGCCGAACTACGCATTAAAAAATCGCCTGTAAATATTAATATTATTATGCCAGGTTATATCCATACAAATATTTCATTAAATGCGGTAAAAGGCGATGGAAATAATCAAGGTGTAATGGATAAAGGTCAAGCTAATGGCATGCCTGTTGAGGACTGTGTAAAGCAAATAATAAATGCAATTCGAAAAAATAAAAAAGAAGTTTTAATTGGTCGTAAAGAACTATTTATGGCACATTTTAGACGATTTATCCCTGCATTATACTATAATTTAATTGCCAAAGTTGCGACTAAATAAACAGCATATATTAAATTAATTAAAAATTAAAATCTAAATATAAAAATGAAACCAATTATTAGCGGCATTCAACAAATAGGTATAGGAAATCCATATGTTCATGAAGCATGGAGATGGTATCGTGAGAAATTCGGGATGGATGTTAAAATATTTGAAGAAGCGGCTGAGGCTAATTTAATGCTACCATATACTGGTGGAATGCCACATAAACGCCATGCTATTTTAGCTGTAAATATGAATGGCGGAGGTGGTTTTGAAATTTGGCAATATACATCGCGCAAGCCTGAAGCTGCAGCGTTTGAGATACAGTATGGCGATTTAGGAATTTATGCCTGTAAGATAAAAAGCAGAGATGTAAAAGCAACTTTCGATTTTCTAAAAAAACAAAGTGTAAATATATTAGGCGAGATAAGTAAAAATCCAAATGGGGACGACCATTTTTATTTAAAAGATTTATACGGAAATATATTTGAAGTTGTAACGGCAAACGATTGGTTTGGCAAAACAAACTTTACAACGGGTGGAAGTTATGGTGCAGTAATTGGTGTAACTGATATCGAAAAATCGAAAGCATTTTATGCTGATATTTTAGGTTTCGATAAAGTTATTTATGATAAAGAAGAGCTGTTTACCGATAGTGCTGTATTACCTGGAGGCAATATAAAATCGCGACGCGTATTATTGGCACAAACAGAACAACGGAGAGGACCTTTCAGCAAATTATTAGGTAATGGCGAAATAGAATTGGTTAAAATTAATGATCGGACGCCAAACAAAATATTTCAAAACAGATTTTGGGGCGATTTAGGATTTATTCACCTCTGTTTTGATATTCAAGGAATGGATAAAATGAAAGCATTATGCGAATCGAAAGGCTATCCATTTACGGTTGATAGCGGCAATCATTTCGACATGGGCGAAGCTGCTGGTCATTTCAGTTATATTGAAGATCCAGATGGCGCATTGATTGAATTTGTTGAAACACACAAAGTGCCAATCCTGAAAAAATTCGGTTGGTATTTAAATATGAAAAAACGCGACCCAAATGAAGCATTGCCTAACTGGATGATTAAAGCAATGGGTCTAAATAGAAAAAAGTAGTAATGAGCGTTTGTTTTAAAAATGAGTTATTGCAACAGGTGAAATTTTATATCGATTGACAAAATAATATCAATCCACCAATTTCATCTCTTCGTCTGTTAATGCTAAATCGCGTTGCACGGTGTCTCTTTTTGGAAAATTTAATGCTTGAAATGCCGTTAATACAACTGCTAATACTAAAAATACGCGCTGGTATTCTAATAGCAGTCCGACTAAACAAAGTAAAATTGGCGCTTCCATTATTGCTACCCTTACAATAAAAGTGGTGCGCCATCCATCTAATTTTGCATTAACATTTGCAAGTGCCTTTAACTTTGATTTCTGGTTATTATAATATGCTCTCGAACCTATTATACCAGCCGATGCTAAACCCATAGCGATAAAGAATAACGAGCTATTAATAGTTTGCTCCACATGCTGCGTTCCAGATTGCAGAAATAAAACTACTCCTAGAAATAATATAGGACCAGTAAATAAACCAAAGAAAATAATTTGCAACGCGCGAAGATAAGTTGATTGTCCTGTTATCATATTATTGGATTTTATTTAAAATATACTGCAAAATTGTATTAAATATTTCTTCCTTTTCGGGTTCATTATGCATTTCGTGATACAAACCTGGAAATTCTTTAAAGGTAATCAAATCAGGACGCATAGCTGCAAACTCGCGACTCGCTGTGTGGTCTGTTAATTTATCATCAGTGCCGTGGATAATGAGCATTGGATAATGCAATTGGTCTGCTCGTTCCAATATCAATTTGCCATTGGTTAATATTTCGAAAAATCCTGATGCCGAAATTTTTCCATGCACTAATTTATCCTGCTTGTATTTTTCAACCACTGCGTTGTCATGTGAAATAAATGCCGGATTTAATCCCGTAGGCTGCAATAGCGCAGGTATAATTGATTTCACCGTTTTACCCAAAGCTACTTTCCAAGCAGGTGGTTCAAATGCTAAGCGAATCCATGGCGATGTTGCAATGTATCCAGCTACTTTCTGCTTATTGGCAAATGCATGATTAATTACCACATTACCTCCCATACTATGTCCATAAATAAAAACAGGTTTCGCAGGATAACGCTTTTGCACATCATGCAATAACATATCTACTGTTTCCAAGTACTCGTTAAAATTTAAAACATGCCCTCTTGCTCCTGCGGAATGGCCGTGTCCTATAAGGTCGGCGGCAAAGAAATCGATATTGTGTTCCACAAAAAATTGTGCTACGTGAGCAAATCTGGAGCTATGGTCGCTTTGTCCGTGAAAGTGGCAAATTACAGCAATGGGCTCGCGAAAACCAGTCCAGCTTTGACTAAAAATGAATTGTCCCTTTTTGTTCTGATTGTCGTAGGTGGTATGTTGCATTAATATTAAATTAAACGATAAATATATAAATTTATTCACAGGTATTACCTTCACATCAAATAAGGATATGAAAAAACTTAAACCCGTTCTTAAAATTGTTGGCTGGTTGGTGCTTGTTGTAGTGCTCTACTTGGCCGGTGTAATCATTTATGGCACAATTACCGATTATAAACGCGATGCAGGAAACAAGGAAACTAGTGAAGTAAAAGGAAAAGCTGCCGATGCCACAGCAATAGACTCAATTATCACCTTACTGAGTTGGAATGTCGGCTATGGCGGTTTGGGTAAGGAAATGGACTTTTTTTATGATGGCGGCAAAACTGTGCGCGCACCACGCGAAATATGGGATAAAGATTTCGCTGGCATTCAAAAAATAATGACCGATAATAGTGATGTCGATTTTTATTTACTTCAGGAAGTTGATAGAAGTTCGCGAAGAAGTTACGAAGTTGACCAAGTGAGGGAAATTAATCATGTATTACAAGGGTACGCATCATCGTTTGCTTTAAACTACAATGTAAAATTTGTTCCTGTTCCCTACACCAATCCAATGGGCAAAGTATTTGGCGGTGTTGCAACATTTTCACGTTATAAACCAACTGAATCAACGCGTATTCAATATCCAGGGAAATTTCCATGGCCAACAAGAATATTTTTCTTAGACCGATGTTTTTTAACGCAGCGTTATCCATTAGCTAATGGTAAAGAATTAATTGTAATTAATACGCATAATTCGGCTTATGATGAAACTGGTGAAATAAAAGGCGGTGAAATGAAAGCCTTAAAAGAATACGTTGAAGCAGAATATGCAAAAGGTAATTATGTAATTGCCGGTGGCGACTGGAACCAATGTCCGCCGAATTTTCAAAACGATAAGTTTATTCCTAAATCAGGATACGATGGATTTATGCCTCCATCTATGAGTTTCGATTATACGCCTGAAAACTGGATTTGGGCTTACGACCCAGATGTTCCCACAAATAGACATTTAGAAACACCGCTTGATGAAAATACATTTAGAACTGTTATTGATTTCTTTTTGATTTCACCAAATATTAAATTACTCAAGATAAATACAATTGATACAAAATTTGAATATTCGGATCACCAGCCAGTAAAAATGCAAGTGCAATTAATAAATTAGTTTACATAACACATACCTGAGCTTGAAATATATTATAGCCATTGACCAAGGTACTACTAGTTCGCGTACTATTTTATTTGATGAAAATTTAAATGAAATTGCGCGTGCTCAAAAGGAGTTTGCTCAACTATTTCCGAAACCAGGTTGGGTAGAACATGATGCTGAAGTAATTTGGGAAACACAATTAGCAACTTTGCGCGAAGTTTTGGATACTGCAAATATACCTGCATCGCAAATTGTGGGAATTGGCATAACCAATCAGCGCGAAACAGTAGTTGTTTGGGATAAAACAACTGGGAAACCCATTTACAATGCCATTGTTTGGCAAGACAGGCGCACAGCCGAAATGTGTGAAGATTTAAAATATAAAAATCTTGAAAATTATATTCGCGACAACACAGGCTTAGTTATTGATGCGTATTTTTCAGGTACAAAAATAAAATGGATTTTAGATAATGTTTCAGGCGCGCGACAATTAGCAGCTAAAAATAAGTTACTGTGTGGCACTATTGATTGTTGGTTAATTTGGAAATTAACTGAAGGCAAAATACATGCAACTGATGTAAGCAATGCATCACGAACAATGTTGTTTAATATTATTAATGTTAAATGGGATGAAAATTTGTTGCAAGAATTAAATATTCCGAACAATATATTACCCGAAGTAAAAAATTCGATTGACAATTTTGGATTAGCCAACATAGGCGGAAATAATATTCCCATTTATGGTGTAGCTGGCGACCAGCAAGCAGCGTTGTTTGGTCAGCGTTGTTTTGAAATTGGAACAGCAAAAAACACATATGGCACCGGCTGTTTTATGTTGATGCAAATAGGCGAAAAATTTGTTACATCGCACCATAAATTGCTTACAACAATTGCTTGGGGAATTAATGGTAAAATAAATTATGCCTTAGAAGGCAGTGTGTTTATTGGTGGCGCAGTTGTGCAATGGTTGCGCGATAGTTTAGCCATAATAAATAGTAGCGAAGAATCGGAACAAATTGCTGCTTCGTTGTCAGATAATGGAGATGTATATTTTGTACCCGCGTTTACAGGATTAGGCGCTCCGCATTGGGATATGTATGCAACTGGAATGATTACAGGATTAACTAGAGGCACCGGCAAAAATCATATTGTTCGTGCTGCATTAGAATCAATTGCATATCAAACACGCGACGTGTTGCAGGCCATGAATAAAGATACTGGCATAACGTTAAAAACATTAAAAGCTGATGGAGGTGCAACGGCAAATAACTGGTTAATGCAATTTCAAAGCGATATTTTACAAACACAAGTGGTGCGACCAGCATATTTAGAATCTACAGCATTGGGAGCAGCAAGTTTGGCCGGCATTGGTGCTGGTTTATTTACACAAGATGATTTAGCAACACAACCATTAACCTCTACCCGATTTAAACCAAAAATGAAAATGGTGGAAGCAGATGAGTTGTATTTTAAATGGCATTCTGCTGTGAATAGGGCTAAGCTTTAGAAATTGGAAACGAGATTTTAGAAACAACTATTTACAAGGTATCCAATTTTAAAACGCTTAAACATCTCGATTTAAACAATCATTTAAAGTTTGATAAACAATTGTTGACCAGCAAATTGATTGTTAACAGTTGCAATAATTATATAGCACCATGAAGGCAGATAGGATAAATTAAACCTGTTCACAAAGGCGCCATCTGGCATTTTATTTAGTGGAATTACTTTCCCATTGCAATCGCCTTTTAAAAACACGTAATTGTTAGGTTTTGTTACTGTTATGTCAACAATTCCATTACTTGGATTTGGTGATAAGGAAAAAGTATTGCTTTTCAAATCTATTACAGCACTTAAATAAACACAAGCAGTTACAACATTGCTTCCATATAACCCCAATTCTGCATCTTCATAACATCTTAATGAGCCACCTGGCGGAGGATCCGCAGCACCTGGAATAGGGAAAAAATAATAATTGTTACCTATTCGCTCTGTAAAATAATTATAAGGTTCGCCATCAGGAAAAAAATTGCGTACATCATCTAAAACGGCTGGTGTAATATAAAACCTTTTTAGTGTAAATCCATTAATTACAACATCAATAATTGAATCAACCACTGAATAAGCAAACTCGTCATACGGAAGCGTGGTTACAATGGTATCTCCTATAATAGCATTAAAGTTAAAATAGGGCTCTAATGTGTGTGCATCAATATTATATCAGGTAATATCGCCGCTATCGTTTTTAATGAAATAATTATAGGAATATCCAGTCCCATTATTTCTGATAAAATCACACTCCAAAATCCGTAAATCTAATCCATCAATAATAGTATCTCCAATAACTTCAAAATTTATTTAATGCAATATTATACGGTGGAAATATTTCTGTTTGATTATACCACCAAGTGGCTCCTAAAGGTGCGAATTCGGCAGATTGCGCGTTAAGTTTTTGAAAAAATAAACGTAAAGTAACAGCAATTAAAAAAACTAAATAAGAATAACACTTCAAAGCTTTATTATTTGGCTTGTTATATAGGAATTTTTATTGTTGTATATTACAAGTGTATAAATTCCGGGCAATAAATTTTGAATCGGAATTAACATATTTGTGTCATTGCTATTTGGGTAGCATAATTCGCAATAAATACCATTGATGTCGATTAAGGCAATATGATTAATTTCCACAGATTGATTTAACTGAATATATAAAACATCACGCGCAGGATTTGGATAAATATTTATTGTTGTCGCATCAAGTGTTTCAATATTAGTCATCAGATAATCGCATGCTTCATCCACAAATTTTACCAAACCAAGTGCTGTATCTTGATAACAGCGCAACTGGCTAGGATATTCGCCATCGTATCCACCGGCATTAAACCATTGGAGTGGGTAACCTAAAAATCCGATGCCTTCTATAAAAACACCACTATTCCAAAAGAATGCAAATTCATCGATACATTCATAGGGAAGAAAATCCATCCAATATTTTTTTAGTATTACGCCACTAATTAAAGTATCGCCGATTGAATCAACAACCATTTTTCTAAATTTTGCATAATCGGGATTTGGTGTGCCATAATATACAGGAGTAGAAAGGGTATCACCGAGCATAGCATTTAAATTAAAATAGGGTAATATTTCATTACTTAAAGTATCATAGCAAGTAATTACACCATCATTTTGATTAAAATACCCAATATTTTTAATTGTGGTATCCATGACCATGACTTCTTGAATTCGGTTGCGTACGAGTTTATTATAAACAACACTGGCAATGGTGGTATCTTTTGTTACATCAAACAGGTAGTATGCCATAGGCGCCCCGTTGGCATTATTTTCTACAATCCACATTTCGGCACCTATGGGGGCAAATGTTGCAAATTGCGCATTAGTAGTATTTGTAATTATGCAAATTGTAAAAAGGAGTAGGCATGTTTTCATATTCAAATTTAATAATAAAACTGATTAATAAAGCCATTTCAAAAGTCTATAAAAAAAATGACAGGCAGAAGCTATTTGCGTTGGGTGGCAGCGCGTGAGGGATAGTAGTGGAAAGCCCGCAGTCCGTCGCGGCGAGGACTTGCAACGGATAGCCCGGCCCGAGGCACGAGGGGCACGCCCAAATACTTCGTATGCCAATTGTGGTGCAAAGGTATTTGTCAACCCCCGCAGTTTGCCGTATCTTTGCGCCTGCAAAACTTAAAACGAGGAATTATGAACTACGATGTAATTATATTAGGGAGCGGTCCTGGCGGATATGTGGCTGCAATTAGGGCTTCACAATTGGGTTTAAAAACTGCCATTGTTGAGCGCTCAGAGTTAGGTGGAATTTGTTTAAACTGGGGTTGCATACCAACCAAAGCATTGCTTAAAAGCGCGCAGGTTTTTGAATATTTGAAACACGCTGCCGACTACGGAATAACAATTAGCGATGCAAAAGCAGATTTTGGTGGAATGATAAAGCGCAGTCGCGATATTGCTGCTGGAATGAGCAAAGGTGTTCAGTTTTTGATGAAGAAAAATAAAATCGACATTATTGAAGGTAACGGTATTTTAAAACCGGGAAAAACAATTGAAGTTACAGATGCTGCTGGTGGTAAAAAAATAGTTACTGCAAAACATATCATTATTGCAACTGGTGCACGCAGTAAAGATTTACCAACGATGCAACAAGATGGTAAAAAAATAATTGGCTATCGCGATGCAATGAATTTACCATTGCAACCCAAAAAATTAGTTGTTGTTGGTGCTGGTGCAATAGGTGTTGAATTTGCATATTTCTATAATTCAATTGGTACGCAAGTAACAATTGTAGAATTTATGGATCGCATAGTTCCCGTTGAAGATGAAGAAATTTCAAAAGAATTAACGCGCAATTTTAAAAAGCAAGGTATTACTATTATGACATCAGCAGCAGTTGAAGCTGTTGATACTTCGGGTGAAGGCTGTAAAGTAAAGGTGAAAACTGCAAAAGGTGAAGAAATTATAGAATGTGATATAGTATTAAGTGCTGCAGGTGTTGTTGCTAATATAGAAAATATTGGATTAGAGTCTACAGGTATTAAAACTGAAAAGGGAAAAATTATTGTAGATAAATATTGCAAAACAAATGTTGATGGTTATTACGCCATTGGCGATGTAACTCCCGGCCCAGCATTGGCGCACGTTGCAAGTGCTGAAGGCATTACATGTGTAGAAGCAATTGCAGGTCACAAGCCTGAAGGAATAGATTATAATAATATTCCAGGTTGCACTTATTGCTCACCTGAAATTGCGAGTGTTGGTATGACGGAAGCTGCTGCAAAGGCTGCGGGTTACGAATTAAAAATTGGAAAATTTCCATTTACTGCAAGTGGAAAAGCAAAAGCTGGCGGAAATCCTGAAGGTTTTGTTAAATTAATTTTCGACGCAAAATATGGTGAATTTTTAGGTGCGCACATGATAGGTGCAAACGTAACAGAAATGATTGCCGAAATTGTTGTTGCGCGTAAATTAGAAACTACTGGCCACGAAATTATAAAAGCTATTCACCCCCACCCAACAATGAGTGAAGCAATTATGGAAGCAGCTGCTGCAGCTTATGGTGAAGTAATACATTTATAAATTAATTTTAAAATATATTGAAAAAAACCTGTTGAAATTCAGCAGGTTTATTTTTTTTAATATATTATCCCTCCCACAAAAAATAAACCTTGCATTCTCCGCATCTCTGCGTGCAATAATTCACCACCTCTACCAACCATTAAGCTCCGCGTCTCCGCATCTCTGCGTGCAATAATTCACCACCTCTACCAACCATTAAACTCCGCTTCTCCGCGTCTCTGCGTGCAATAATCCACCACCTCTACCAACCATTAAACTCCGCGTCTC
>Ga0105048_10004568_pt1 | contig 22485 bp, 19 predicted proteins | sample MAT05_FD_78382 | JGI IMG/M metagenome (GOLD analysis project Ga0105048, IMG submission 78382) | Freshwater microbial communities from Lake Fryxell liftoff mats and glacier meltwater in Antarctica - MAT-05 | ecosystem: Environmental > Aquatic > Freshwater > Ice > Liftoff microbial mat | place...
AAAGACCTGCCGAACTTCGTGCCGCCCCTGGTGATGGATCGCGAGCAGGTGCTCGACCCGAAGAAGAACCCCTGGTTCGAGTTCGGCAGTGCGCAGCTCTACCTCGCTCGGCGCGCGGGCAAGATCGTCGGCCGCATCGCCGCCGTCGAAGACCCCCGCTACAACGAGTTTCACAGCGTGAAAGTCGGCTGGTTCGGCTTCTTCGAGTGCATCGACGACGCCTCGGTGGCCCAGGCGCTGCTGACCACCGCTGAGAGCTGGGTGAAGGCGCGAGGCCTCGAGCAGTGCATGGGCCCGGCGAGCTTTTCAGCCAATGGCGAGTGGGCGTTTCTGGCAGAGGGCTTCGAGCAAGACCCCGCGATCATGATGCCCTACAACCCCAAGTACTACCTCTCGCTGGTCGAGGCCTGCGGCTACACCAAGGTCAAAGACCTCTGGGCGTGGGAGCTGAAGACCGACAACCCGCCTCCCGAGAAGGTGGCGCGCATCGCCGAGAAGATCCGAAAGCGCGAAGGCATCGTGATGCGCCCGGCCAACATCAAAGACTGGGCGAACGAGGTTCGACGAATCAAAGACATCTACAACGCGGCCTGGGAGAAGAACTGGGGCTTCACCCCGATGACCGACCGGGAGTTCGACGCGATGGGCAAGGAGCTGAAGCTGGTGCTCAAGCCCGAGCTGGTGCTCTTCGCCGAGGTCGATGGCAAGCCGGTGGCCTTCTGCATCACGGTGCCCGACGCGAATCAGGCGATCAAAAAAGCCAACGGCAAGCTGCTGACCTTCGGCATGCCGATCGGCCTGGTGAAGATGATGCTCACCCTGAAGAAGATCAACCGCGGCCGGTTGATCGCGCTGGGCATTCGACCTGAGTACCGCAAGCGAGGCATCGACTCGTTGCTGGTGCTCGAGACCTACAACGTGGCCAAGAAGCTCGGCTGGGTCGGAGGCGAGATCGGGTGGACGTTGGAGGACAACGACATGGTGAACCGGGTCATTGAGGTATTCGGCGCGACCAGGTCGAAGACCTATCGGGTGTACGGCAAGGCGCTCGCACCGACTGTGAAGAACTGAGTGCCCCGGGGGCGTGGCACGCACTCATCGACCTCGGTGACGCCGCCGCAGCACGCGGTGGCCGCGGCTGACGTGGTGGTCGAAGAGGTCACCGGCGCATCGGGCCGCGACGCGTTCGTTCGTTTTCAGCTCGAGCACTACGCGGGCGACACCAACTTCGTGCCTCCCATCGTGGCCGAGCGCCGCGATTTCATCGACCCCAAGGTCAACCCGTTCTTCGAGCAGGCCCGCGCCGCCTTCTTTCTGGCCAAGCGCCGTGGCAAGACCGTCGGCCGCATCGCCGCGCTGGTCGACAGCCGCTACAACCGGTTTCACGACAGCCGCGACGGTTTCTTTGGCCTGTTCGAATCAGAGAACGACCCGGGCGTGGCGGCGGCGCTGTTCGAACGAGCCTCGAGCTGGGTGAAAGACGCCGGCATGCGCCGCCTGGTGGGCCCGGTGAACCTGGCCTTTCACCACGACTGCGGGCTGCTCATCGACGGGTTCGATCGCCCCCCCTCGATGATGATGCCGTACAACCCGAAGTACTACGCGCGACTGGTCGAGGCGAGCGGCTTCACCAAGATGAAAGACCTCTGGAGCTGGGAGCTGCTCGGACTCCAGGGGCTGCCTGACAAGGTGATGCGGCTGGCAGAGCGGGTCAGAGCGCGCGGCGATGTTCGGGTGCGACGGCTCGATACCAGTAACCCCGAGGCCGACATTCGCCGCATCAAGGCGATCTACGAGACCATGCTCAAGCCCGGCTTCGGCTTCGCGCCGATGAGCGACGCCGAGTTCGATCATCTGGTGCATCGGGTTCGGCCGGTCATCTTGCTGCGCCCGGAGCTCTCGTTTATCGCCGAGGTCGACGGTGAGGCGGTGGCCTTCGGCATCACCCTGCCCGACACCAACCTGGCCCTCAAGGCCGCCGGGGGGTACCTCTTCCCCTTCGGGTTGGCGAAGTTGCTGTGGGCGGCTCGGAAAATCGACCGGCTGCGAGTGCTGTTGTTCGGCATCAAAGACGGCTTTCGGCGGCGGGGCATCGATGCCTTGCTGGCGCTCGAGACCTTTCAAGCGGCGCAGAAGCTTGGCTATGCCTCAGGTGAGATGGGCTGGGTGCTCGAAGACGACACCCTGATCAACCGCACCATTCAGGCTACCGGCGCGCGACGAATCAAGACGTACCGAATCTACGAACGAGCAGTCGAGCAGGCCTGACGCTCACTCCAGAACTCCGTCGTAAATTCAAGGAGTTCAGAGAACGCTTCGAAACGTTTAGGAGGGTTTCGCCGAGAACCCCGCATGCCACTTTTGGTGCACCGCGCCTGGAGCGCAGGCTTCAGGCTCTGTTGATGCCTGGGGTCGAGCGCACTTCGTTTTCGGCTCTGCGCCGTTTCGCGCCTGAGCAAGCGCCGCGCGTGGTCGCTGGGGAAAGCGTCTCGGTTTCGCAGCCGGGGGGTGATTCGTACAGGCCGGAAAACCGACCCCTGCCTGGCACGCCTGCGAGCAGTCGCACCCCTCGCGTTCATTTGCCGCTTGGCGATCGCTCGCCGAATACCAGTCGTGTGGAGGTCGCCGAACGAATGCTCGCGCAGATCGACGCGGCGTCTTTGACCAGCAGCCTACGCGCTCAGGTGCTCGCCAGCGTCGCGGCTGCTCGCTCTCAAGTTGACCTTGGCCGTGCGGGCATCTTGGGTACGTACCAGGCGCAGCTGTCGATTCACGCCCTGGTCACCGCTTCAAATACGACCCACGCCGCACTCACGTCGCTCCTGGCGGCAGCGGGCCTCGATGGCGTTGCACCAGTCATGGCGCTGATGCTGTTGTCGAACGTGCGCTGATCTTGAAAGCCATTGCCTCTCGCGCCGGCAAACTCGAAGACCCCCGCACCCTCGATGAGATCACGTCGTTTGCGTCAGCGATTCGAGGCCGGCCTCGGAAAGAGGTGATCGCCTCAACGACAGTCATCGACGTCGACGACACGCGCCCCGCGCCGCACTACGGGCTCGGTGCGTTGACCCGGCCAAACAGCGCCTTGATCAGTGCCTGGCAGAGCCCCGATGGCGGCGGCACGCTCTTTCAGCTGGCCCAGCTCTCTGGCTCGATGGCGGCCTTCGAGTCGCACACCCCGCGGTGACGGGGTCGACCGGGCTCCAACTTCACCGATGCCGTTTTCAGTACCGCCAAGCCGGTGTCGGTCGATTTCATTGAATATCGGCCTGAAGGCGCGGCTTGCGGCGGCGACCTCGACTGAGCCGATCTGCGCTGCTTTCAAGCTACGTGCTGCCTGACCTGCGTCGCGATCGACGCGGGCCCACCCGAGCCAGACGCAGGCCCGTTCGACGACGCAGGGAGCGTTGACGCAGCAATCGACGATGACGCCGGTGTCGACGCTGACGGCGGTATTGGCGCTGACGCCGGCGTTGCTTCAGACGCCGGAGCTGACGGAGGCGCTGGCTTCGACGATGCGGGCAGCGTCACTGATGCCGGCGAGGCTGAGCGAGGCGATGCAGGTACTCGAGCACCGCTCGTGGTCGGGTGCGGGTGCGCCACGACCGAGGGCGATGGCGACGGGTTCTTAGCGTTCTCGCGCTCCTCTTGCTCGCGATCTCCACCCGTTTGGGTCGTCGAGATCATCACGCGCAGAAGTTTGCAGGCTCACGGTCGAAACCCCGCACTGTCGCGCACAGTCGCGCCTTGATGCGCTCAAGCGCCTTACTTTTCAGGCGTGTACAGTTCGAACTTCCCGTGAGCGACCTGCAGATGCTCGAGAAGTTGGCCGATGGCACGGCCGCCGAAATATTTCGTGCCCGCAATGGTGCTGATCAGGTGCTCGTTGAGCTCACCCGCCCCGCGCTCAGCGACGACATCGACATGTATGGCCGCTTTCTCGACGCCGCTCGCGAGCGACAGAAGCTCAGCCACCCGGGTGTGATCAGGCGCACGCTCACCGGCTGCCAGAACGACGGCCGCCTGTTCGTGGTCACCGAGCCCATCGAAGGGCAGCATCTGGGCGAGCGGCTCAAGCGCGGCACTCTGAACCTCAAAGAAACGGCGCGCCTCGGAGTCTCGGTGTGCGAGGCGCTCCTGTACCTGCACGCGCAAGGCATCGTGCATGGCAACTTGCGGCCGTCGAACATCTACCTGACCGGCCCTGCCGAAGCGCCCATACCCAAGCTGCTCGACATGGGCCTGTTGCTCTTTCGAACCACCCGTTCGCTGAAGATTCCGAGCTCGATGGTGCTCGTGGCTCCCGAGTATCTCTCGCCAGAGCGGGTACGAGGCCAGCGGGCCGACGCGATGTCTGACGTCTACGGCATGGGAGTGCTGCTCTTCGAAATGATCTCCGGACACGCACCCTTCGTGGGCAACACCCGCGAGACCACCCGGCAGATGCACCTGTCGGGGCCGGTGCCGTGGGTGCCTCCTGGGCTGGAGCGCTTGGCTCCGATCATCGGGCTCTGTCTCGCCAAGGAGCGCAGCGACCGCTTTCAATCGGTGAAGGCCGTGCGCGAAGCCTTGCTGCACGTATTGGCCGAGGCAGATCAGCCGACACCGCGGGTGCCACCGCCCGCGCCGCTGCAGCCGAGCGCGATACCGCAGGGCTCGCTGTTGCCTGAGACCGCCACGGTGCTGGGCAGCTACGAGCTGATGGAGCAGATCGGCCAGGGCGGCATGGGCCAGGTCTACCTGGCGAGGCATCTCACGCTCGATCGCAAAGTGGCGATCAAGGTGCTGCGGCGCGAGCTGGCCACCGTCGACGTGCACGTGACCCGGTTTCTGCAGGAGGCCCGGGCCGTGAACCTGGTTCGGCACCCCCACATCGTCGAGATTCACGACTTCATCGACGACCGCCAGGCCGGCAACGTGTGGTGCGTGATGGAGTACCTGCGCGGCCGCAGCCTCAAGGAGGTCTCGAAGGCCGGCCCGCTGCCCATCGCGCGGGTGGTGCGCATCGCCCGCCAGGTGGCTCAAGCGCTGGGAGCCGCGCACCACGTGGGCGTGGTGCACCGCGACGTCAAGCCAGAGAACATCATGCTCGTCGATGGCGAGCTCCTCGGTGCGGGGGCGAACGACTTCGTCAAGGTGCTCGACTTCGGCATTGCCAAGCTGCGCGACCAAGCCGAGAACATGGAGCGACCCAAGACCGGCCACGGTGAGGTCATCGGCACTCCCGCTTACATGTCACCGGAGCAAGCGCAGGCGCTGCACATCGATGCGCGTTCTGATGTGTATTCGCTGGGCACGGTCATCTACCTGCTCCTGGCCGGCCGTCTGCCCTTCGATAACAACGGGCTTTTGCAGCTGGCGATGCAGCTGGTGAGTCAACCCCCGCGCCCGCTGCCCACCATCGGCTGCTCTGGCGAGACCTTGCCGTCGGGGTTGGTGGAGCTGGTGAGCAAGTGCCTCGAGAAATCGCCCACCCGACGCTTTCAGAGCATGCGAGAGCTCGACGTGGCGCTGGCCCGCTTCGAAGGCCAGCAGGTCTTCGACCCGACCGAGCTCGACATCACCGACTTCGACGAGCGCGAGCAGACCGAAGCGATGCTGCCGCCAGCGCCTCCGGTATTCGCTGAGCGCGGCATGACCCAAGTCTACGAAGTCGAGCGGCGACGCAAGCCTCGGGGCGCACGGTGGGCTTTCGTGGTGGCGCTGATTCTCGCCGGCCTGGCGGCCTGGTGGGTGAGCACTCGAGGCTGGCCCGAAGAATCCGCGCTCCCAGCCGAGCGCCCGGTTCGAGCCGCGCAGCGGGTGACGCCGATGCAATCAGCAGAGGCCGTGAGCGGGCCGGCGGTCATCGAGCAGACGGCGCCGGTGCTCAGCGCTCAGCCGCCCGCAGCGGCCGCCGCGAAGAAGAAGAGTCGGGTTCGCGGCCACTGAGGCGGGTTGGCCTCGACTCGGCCTGTCGCTTGACGGTCGTCGACGAAGATTTCAGCAAGCGGGTGGAGCCTGTAAGGTCGCGCGGTGCTGGGGGCCAAGGTGGTCGATCAACCCGACGTCAAAGAACATTGCGCACGCTTGGAAGAGCGACTGCGGGTGCTTGCCCGGGCGACGACGGAGTTCGCCCGAGCCACCGACGATGCCCAGCGGCTCTTCGAAACCGTCGCGCGCCTGGTGGCCGAGCAGCTCAAAGACTACTGCCTGGTGCAGCTGCTCAACGAGGCAGGCACTCACCTCAGCGCCGTGGCGATCTACAGCCCCGACCCCGAGACGCTCGCTCAAGCCCGCGAGGTGCTCAGCGCGGCGGTACCAGTGCAATTTCACCCAATCGCCAAGCGCGTGCACGGGACAGGGCAGCCCTTCATCGCCGCCAGAACGCAGCTCGAGGCGCTGCGTGATGACCAACCGGTAGATCTGCCAAGGCCGCCTGGCTCCGACTTCGAACGTCGCATCGGGGTGCACTCGATGCTGGTCGTGCCACTGAGGGTCAATGATCAGCCAATCGGCCAAATCACCCTGGCGCGCTACGGCACCGATCGCCCTCCTTTCGATGATCACGACCTCGAGCTGGCCCAGAGCCTCGCCGGCCATGCCTCGCTGGCGATCTCGAACGCCCGCCGGTTGGCCGACGCTCGACGCGCGCTCGTCGAGCGGGCCCGGGTCGAAGAGCAGTTGCGAATTCTGGCGCAGGCCTCGGCGGAGTTCACCTCAGCCACGCCCGACTTGAATCGCCTGCTCGAAGTGATGGCGCGCCGCCTCGGCGAGCTGGTGGGCGACCTGTGCTTCATTCGCGCTCTCTCTGATGACGGGCAGCTCGAGGGGCCCGGCGCGGTCTACCACCGAGACCCGGAGATCGAGACCAAGGCCCGCGAGCTCATGACGCGCGACCGTCAGCCGATCAACGATGGGGTCTCGGGCCAGGCGATGCGAAGCGGCAAGGCGCTGATCAGCAAGGTGAACCCGAACGAGTTCTTGGCGACCCGGAGCACCAGCCAGCGCCCTCTCTTCGACAAGGTCGAGGTCACCAGCATCATGGCGGTACCGCTGAGCTGCCGCGGCGAGGTGATCGGCATGGCGAACCTGCTCCGCACCTCGGCCGATCGACCGTACACGCCTGACGATCTTCGCCTGGTGCAGAGCATCGCCGATTACGCGGGTCTCGCTCTGGGCAACGCCCGCGCCTACCTGGCCGAGCGAGTGGCGCGCGCCGCCGCCGAAGATGCCACTCACGCGCTGCGCTCGTCAGAGGCCCGGTTCGCCCATCTGCTCGAGTCGGGGCTGCTCGGAGTGCTCGTGGCCACGCTGAACGGCAAGGTGCTGCAGATCAACGACGCCCTGCTCGACATGGTCGGGTACTCGCACAAAGAGATCATCTCAGGTGCGATGCCCTGGGTGAACCTGACCCCTCCGGAGTGGAAGGCGGTCGACCAGAAGGCCACCGAGCAACTGGTGCGCACCGGCATCGGTGACCTGCGCGAGAAAGAATTTCTGCGCAGAGACGGCACCCGCGTGCCGGTGCTGGTGGGCTCGGCGATGGTGGACAGCGACACCCGGGAGACCATCTCGTTCGTGCTCGACCTCACTGATCGCAAGCAGACGCAGTCGATGATCGACACCATGCGGCTGGAGCACGCCGCCGACGCCAAGTTTCGCAGCCTGCTCGAGTCGGCGCCCGACGCGATGGTCATCGCCGAAGAGGGCGGCATGATCGCGCTGGTCAACGAACGGGTCGAAGCACTGTTCGGCTACTCACGCGACGAGCTGCTCGGTCAGTCGATCGACCTGTTGATTCAGACGCGCCTGTCCGAGCTGAACGAGCAGGCGGTCAGCGAGCTGATCGGTCGCCGGCGCGACGGCTCCCTCTTCCCCATCGAGGTGAGTGTGAGCCCGCTGCGCACCGAGACGGGGCTATTGGTCTCGAGTGCGATTCGCGACATCACCGAGCGCAAACGGGCTGAGCAGCAGCGCGCCAACCTGGCCGCCATCGTCGACGCCTCTGATGACGCGATCATCGGCACCGACCGCGAGAGCATCGTCACCAGTTGGAACCAGGGCGCGGAGCGGCTCTTCGGCTACCCCGCCGCTGAGATGCTCGGCGCCTCGATCTCCAAGATCCTGCCGCCCGGTTTCGAGGCGGTGGGTATTCACCAGACGCTGACCCGGGGCGAGGTGCAGCACTTCGATACCGTGCGTCGCCGAAAAGACGGCACGCGGGTGAACGTCTCGGTGACGGTCTCGCCGGTGATCAGCAAGGGCCAGGTGGTCGGGGTCTCGAAGGTGGCGCGCGACATCACCGCCAGAATCAAGAATGACGAAGCGCTCACCCGCGCGAAAGACGCCGCAGAGGCCGCCAGCCGCGAACTCGAGGCCTTCAGCTACTCGGTCGCGCATGACCTGCGCACGCCGCTGCGAGGCATGAACGGGTTCGCCCAGGTGCTGCTCGATGACTACGGGCCGACGCTCGATGCCGAGGGCAACCAATTGCTGACCCAGATCGTGAAGAACGCGCGGCGCATGGGAGCGCTGATCGACGCCCTGCTCTCGCTCTCACGGGTCTCTCGCAGCGAGCTGCGACGCGAGCGCATCAACCTCTCGACCATCGCGGGTGAGCTGGTCAAACAGCTGGCCGAGAACAACCCCCAGCGCACCGTCGAGGTGTTCATCGCCCCCGAGCTGTGGGCCGAGCTCGACCCGTCGCTCGCGCGGGCGTTGCTCGACAACCTCCTGGCCAACGCGTGGAAGTTCACCGCCAAGGTCGAGCAGGCGCGCATCGAGGTCGGAGCGACCCGAGTCGGCGGCGAGCCGGTTTTTTACGTCAGAGACAACGGGGCAGGCTTCTCGATGGAGTACGCCAACAAGCTCTTCGTCGCGTTTCAGCGGCTCCACGCCGCCGCTGAGTACCCGGGCACCGGCATCGGCCTCGCCACGGTGCTACGCATCGTTCGTCGGCACGGCGGCAAGATCTGGGCAGAAGGCGCGGTTCACCAGGGCGCGACGTTCTTCTTCTCGGTGCCGACCTCGAACGCTGATCAATCGCTGCGTGAGCTCCAGCCCACGAACGCCACCAAGACGTAGGCGGCGATCAACACCAGCGGCACCGACGCCAGCGCCAGCTTCCACGGCACGGCGAGAATGGCGAACTCGTCAGCCCAGCTCGGCCGCACGTCTTTGAGCGCCAGCACCACTGCCAGAACGCAGAAGGCCGGCTACGCCAGAGCCACCGCCCGGCTCACGCGCCCTGCACCGCAACGACCTCGGGCTGCGGCGAGACCGGAGCGCTCTCGCGGGCCGCCAGACGGGCAATGAACAGGTCGCGCACCGACTCGGCGTGGTCGGTGGCGGTCTCCTCTTTCCACCCTGAGGTGTCGATGGGCGGGAGCACGTCGACGTCGAGCACCATCGGGTTGAACTGAAACGTCTTGGCCACCCAGTTGCGAAACGCGCCGTGAACCACCACGGGCACCACCGGCAGGCCGGTGGCGATGGCCAGGTGCACGAACCCGCGCTTGAACGGGAGCAGCGAGCCATCTCGGCTGCGGGTGCCCTCGGGCATGATCCAGATGCCCAGGCGCTTCTCTTTCACCAGCACGCCGATGTCTCGCAGCGCTTCGACCGCCTTGCCCTTGTTGCCGCGGTCGATCAGCAAATGCCCCGACATGTACGCGACCCACCCGTAGAAGGGCACGTAGACGATCTCTTTCTTGAACACGCCGCACGCGCCGATGGGGCACAGCCACACCCCGAGAAACGCATCGAGCGTGGAGTTGTGATTCATCACGTAGATGGCGGGCATGCTGCCATCGAGGCCCTCTTTGTTGTGCACCCGCGGCGTCACCCCAGCGAGCGCGACGATCGCCCGGCCCGCGGTCTTGCCATAGACGTTGCAGAACTTGATGCGCGCGACCCGAAACGGCATCAGAAACGGCAGCACCACCAGAGTGATCAACGACAAGATCGCCAGCACCACGAACCCGATGCAGAAGCGAATGAACGAGGTGAATCGACCCATGGCGGCGAATCTCGTCGACCTTTCGTCACCCATGCGTCACCGCTCGTACTTCCACTTCAGAGACCTGTCGGCGATGCCCTCGCGCTGCCACAACCCGAACGCGCAATGCGGGTCGATGCGCGGGTAGGCATGAGAGCTCCTCAGGGCAGCGTGTCGAGAAACGAAGCCAGGGCCTCCCAATACTTCGGCGCTGACATCACGTCGTTGTGCCCGTGGCCCTCGATGAGACACAGCGTCTTGGCTGAGCTGGCAGCGGCGGCGTACGTCAGGCGCGCCTCGCTGGAGTCGATGATCGCGTCTTCGGTGCCGTGGAGCACCAGCAATGGCGCGCGGCCTCGCTGCAGCTTGGGCAGCGGGTCAAAGGTCTGGTGCACCTCGGGCGAGAACGCGATGGGCACCGGCAGCCCCCGCCGGCGAATCAACCCGCGAAAGTCGGCCGCGCCGCTCTCGATGATCACCCCTCGCAGCCCGCTCGAGTCGGTGCCCATCAGCTCAGCGGCGGCGGCGCTGCCCAACGAACGACCCATCACCACCAGCGGCGAAGGCACCGCGGCGGCAATCAGGTGCGAGTCGCTGATCAGGTTTCGCAGCGTGGGCACCCCTTCGCTCTGCCCGTAGCCCCGGTAGTCGGCGACCCACAGCTCGGCGCCGGCGCTGGCGAACCGCGGGGCCAGGTCGTCGTAGTCGCAGACCACCTCGCCGTTGCCGTGAAAGAACAACACCCGCGCGCGCGCAGCCCTCAGAACGTGTTGGCGAAGGTGCGTGCGCCCGCCGGGCAGAGCCACGAAATGATCAACCGCACCGGCCCCGGGCTCGCTGCGGTCACCGCGGGGGAAGAAGAGACGCTGATTGAAGTCGTCGCTGTCGAACATGGCTCATCACCCGGGTGCGTCGCGGGGCAGGCCGTACTTCTTGAGCAACCGCTTGAAGTACATGCGGTCGATGCCTGCATTCGCGGCGGCGCGGCTCAGGTTGCCCAGGTGGCGAGTGAGCATGCCGTCGAGGTACTCGGCCTCGAACCGCTCGAGCAGTTGCTGCTTCTGCTCGAGAAACGGGTGGTCGAGCGAGACCGCAAGGGCCGGGCCGGGTGGCGGCCGGGCCACTGGCGGCGACGCGGCGGGCGCGATCAACTGCTGAAAGTCAGAGGTTGGGTTCAGCGAGGTTGACATCGCCAACGAGCGCTCGACCGCGTTGCGCAGCTCCCGCACGTTGCCGCGCCAGGGGTGCTTGCGCAGGCGCTCCCACTGGGCCGGGGTCATCGCGCTCACCAGGGCCGTGGCCTTGGTTCGATCTCCGTCGAGGGCTTGCACCATCAGGTGCTCGACCAACACCGGCAGATCGTCGAGTCGATCACGAAGCGGAGGGATGCGCAGGCGCACCACCGCCAACCGGTAGTAGAGGTCTTCGCGAAACTGGCCTTGATTGACCTCGCGCGACAGGTCTCGGTGGGTCGCGGCCATCAGCCGCACGTCGATGGGTATGGGCTTGTCGCCGCCCACCCGGCGAATCTCGCGGCTGTCGATGGCCCGGAGCAGGCGGGGCTGCAGCTCGAGGGGCAGCTCGCCGATCTCGTCGAGAAAGAGCGTGCCGCCCTCGGCCTCTTCGAAGCAGCCGAGCTTGCGGCTGATCGCCCCGGTGAAGGCGCCCTTCTCGTGGCCGAACAGCGCGCTCTCGATCAACGTCGGAGCGGCCGAGGCGCAGTCGAAGACCACGTAGGGTTTGGTCTTGCGCTCGCCGGCCTCGTGCAACGAACGGGCGACCAGCTCTTTGCCCGAGCCGCTCTCGGCCTGAATCAGCACCGTGCTGTTGCTGCCCGCGATCAGCGAGAGCTTATGAAACAGCGCGCGCATGTTCAGGCTCTTGCCGACCAGCGAGCCGAAGCGGGCCACCACGGCCAGCGGCTCCACTGCCGGGGCTTCGCTCGAGATCAGCAGCTGGCTCTCGCCCATCGACACCGTACCCGAGGGCACCACCGCATCGGCCAGACGTACGCCTTTGTACCAACACCCGTTGGTGCTCCCGAGGTCGACCACCCGTAGCCCTGCACCCTCGGCGAGGAGCTCGGCATGCACCCGGCTGGCGGTCGCGTCAGAGAGCACGATGTCATTGCTGGGGTTGGAGCCCACCCGCATCGGGCTGCCTTCGATGACATCGAAAGCGGTCTTGGTGCCACCGGGAGACGAGACCACCACATGCCAGCGGGTCACCCCGCGCACGCCGGTGGGGGCGTTTTCCTCAGTCGTTTTCTCGGGAGTCAAGTCGGCGACTGTACGTGACTGCGTACACAACTCAATGACCAGCTGCGGTGAGCATACTTGGGCTCACCCCTCTGAAGCGAGATGAGACAAAGAGCGTGCTCGGAGCGCCGGACTTCGAGGGTGGGCAATGGCAGCCGTGACTCGATCACCAGACGACGCACCATCGAGCCCGACCTGAGCGTTCGAGTGGAGCGGAGCCGCGGCTGCAGCTTGACCACCCACTGGCCCGACACCGAGGCCGGCCCACATTGGCCAAGAGCGCTCAAATGCTCTGCGAACACCCCGGAGCGACCTTCTAAATTTAAAGACCCAGCAGGCCCTTCACTGTCTGCACCACCAGCTCGATGCGCTGCACCGTGGCCGGGTCGATGCCCACCGGGCGAACCGAGCCCATGTCCATCTTTCGCCTTGTTCGGCAGGTCTTTCACCGCCTGGAGCGGGTGTGAGCGGAGCATCGCGCCAACATGCCAGAGTGCGAACCGCGCGCTTCGCGAAAAGAACCGCGCGAACTCAGTGCACCCAGTCGCGGCTGAGGCGACGCGAGGCGAGCAAGAACAGAATCGCGCCCAGCAGATAGAACGACAGGCCGCTGTACAGCGCGTAGCGAAGCGACTCGGTGCCGTACTGCGGCTTGAGCACGTCGGCCACCGCGCCGAAGTAATAGATGCCGCCGGCGATGCCGAAGAGGTTGTTCACCAACAAGAACGCCGCCGAGGCCGTCGAGCGCATCGCGGGCGCCACCAGGTGCTGAACCGAGGTCAAGATCGGCCCCAGCCACACCAGGTTGAGCGCCTGAGGAATCAGGAAGCAGAAGAACGCGGTCACCAGCGAGGTGGTGTTCAGCGCGGCGAACGAGAGCGGCATCGCCAACAAGAACGCCACCGCCGGTATCACCGGGTACGCCGACACGCTCTTGCCCCCGAGGCGATCGGCGAGCCAACCGCCGCTCCAGATGCCGGCGATGCCGCCCACCAACACGATGGCGCCCAGAAACATCGAGCGGTCGACCATGCTCAAGTGCAGGCTTCGCTCGCAAAACGACGGCAACCAGAACGCGATGCCGTAGCCGCACACCGACGATGAAGCAGCTCCGAAGGCGAGCAACCAGAACGACGGCTTGCTGAGCAGCGTGCCGAAGGTGGCCCCTAACCCGTTCTCTTTGGTGATGACCGGCTTCGGAGCGACCCGCGGCGGCTCGCGAACCACCATGCGAAACAACGGCGCCAGCACCACGCCCGCCACGCCGACCGCGATGAACGCCGCCCGCCAGCTCACGTGCTGCGCAATCAGCCCGCCGAAGAGCAACCCGGCCGCGCTGCCGACCGGTATGCCGAACGAGTAGACCGCCAACGCCCGCGCCCGCTGCTCCTTGGGAAAGTAGTCAGAGATGAGCGAGTAGGCCGGAGCGACGCCACCCGCTTCGCCGATGCCCACGCCCATGCGACAAGCGAACAACGCGCCGTAGCCAGTGGCCAGACCACACGCGGCGGTGAAGGCGCTCCACAAGGTGAGCGCGCCAGTCATGATCCAGGTGCGGCTCCAGCGGTCGGCGATGATGGCCACCGGTATGCCGAGCCCCGTGTAGAACACCGCGAAGGCCAACCCGCCCAACATGCCCATCTGCCCATCGGTGATGCCCAGCTCGGCTTTAATCGGCCCGGCCAAGATGCCCAGAATCTGCCGGTCGACGAAGTTGAAGATGTACGCCACCGTCAACATCGCCAGCACGCCGTAGCGGTACCCGGTCGATTGCTGCGTACCGGGCTCGACCTGCGCTGCGGGCATCGTGGTGCTCGGCGTCATGTGTGCTGCTCCTTCGAAGGCGCTACTCGGGCTCTTTGGCCACCACCAGCTTGGGCGCTGGCTTCGGCAAGCCGCGTCGCTCGGGGTTCATCAGCCCGTGGCTGACGAAGGCCATCACTTCATTGACCACCCGGTCGCGGTCGGTGGGCGCTTCTCCCAACACGAAGCGCATGCCGATGAAGTCAGCGATGCCCATCAGCGCGTACGCGGTGACCTCGGGGTCGAAGCGGGCGATCTGATCAGCGTCCATCGCCTTCGAGAGGTTGTGGGTGTAGGCCTCGGCGATGCGACGGTAGTAGCGGTGGTAGGCCTCGGCGTCGACGAACTCGGCCTGGCGAACGACCCGGTACAGATTTCGATGAGTGCTGGCGAACTGCAGAAACGCTTCGAAGCCGGCGCGCTCGAACTCCAGGCGGTCGGTCAACCCCTTGGTGCCCTCGGCCAACGTCGCGCGAAGCCGCGAACCGAGCTCATCAATCAGCTCGACGAAGATGGCCTGCTTGTGGGGGAAGTAAACGTAGAAGGTGCCCAGCGCCACGCCGGCCCGCCGGGTGATCTCAGCGATCGACGCCTGGTCGTAGCCGACCTCCCCGAACACCTGCTCCGCTGCATCGAGCAATTGCTGCCGCGTGCGCTGACCACGCACCGTCAACGGTTTGGTTCGGGGGAGCGATGCCGATGGGCTGTTCATGAGCACGAAGATCGCGGCCGTACAGGCAACTTGAACGTGATGTCAATATCAGATTCGCCTGCACAGACCAACGCCTTGATTCGAGAGACCGACTTGATGAGGCGTGGGCGCTGCGACGCAGTGCGGCTTACTTCTTAGGTAGGTCAGCCTTGGGTGCGGCCGTCTTCGAGCTCGCGTTGTACATGCGAATCAGTTCGTTGGTGAGGTCGAGCGCGGGGGGCGCCCAGGCCAGACCGCTGTTCGATTTGTCGAACACCATGGTGAGGCCGTCGCGGGTGGCAATCTGGCCGAGGAGCAGCTCAAGCTTGGGGAAGATGCTGCCCAGCTCCTTGCGCTCCTGCTCGGCCATGTCGGTGCGGAACTTCTCGGCGCGCTGCGAAAAATCCATGAACTTTTTCTGGAGCTCGTCTTCTTTGGTGCGGCGCGCAGTGTCAGACATCGCGCTCGACTGCTTGTCGTAGGCGTCTTTCTCGGCCTTGAGCGTGGTCTGCTCTTTCTCGAGCACCTTCTGCTTCTCGGCGACCAGGGCCTGCAAACGGGTCTTCGCGGCCCGGCCCTCATCGACCTCTTGCACCGCGCGCTGCACGTCGACGTACGCCGCCTTGAACTCGGCCGCCTGCGACGTGAGTGAAACCAGCACCACCAGAAGGCCTGCGAAACGCTGAAACATGTGTGTTCTCCGACGAAGGTTCTTTTACGGCCAAAGCGGCCCCCTAGCGCGCGATGCGGCGTCTTGTCACTGGCGGCGAGCAGAAAGTCAGCTAAGCCAGCGCTTTCTTTGGAGGTCTCTTGGCCAAACAACGGTACGTCTTGGCGGTTGATCAGGGCACGACCAGCACCCGCGCCACGGTGATGGACGGCAAGCTTCGGGTTCTGGGGCAGGGTCAGCGCGAGTTCACTCAGCACTTTCCGTCTCCTGGTCAGGTCGAGCACGACCTGAAAGAGATTTGGGAGTCGACCGAGTGGTGCATCGCCAAAGCGCTTCGCAAAGCGCAGGTCGACGGCGCCGACATTGCGGCGATCGGCATCACCAACCAACGCGAGACCACCGGGCTGTGGTCACGCGCGGGCAAGCCGTTGCATCGGGCCATCGTGTGGCAAGACCGGCGCACCTCTGAGTTCTGCAGCGAGCTCAAGGCGCGCGGCGAAGAGGCGCAGGTCAAGCAGAAGACCGGCCTGGTGCTCGACCCGTACTTCTCGGGCACCAAGGTGAAGTGGTTGCTCGACCACGTGAAGAATGCGCGGCGTGAGGCCGAGGCGGGCAACCTCTGCTTCGGCACCATCGACACCTGGCTGGTCTTCAACATGACCGGCGGGCAGACCCACGTGACCGATGTGTCGAACGCCTCGCGCACCCTGCTGATGGGCCTCGAGTCGCTCGAGTGGGAGGACTCGTTGCTCTCGCTCTTCGACGTGCCGCGCTCGGTGCTGCCACGCATCGGTGCGTCGGCCGAGCTGTACGGAGTCACCCGGGGCATGAAGTCGTTGCCTGACGGGATACCCGTCTCGGGCATGGCGGGCGATCAACAGGCGGCCCTCTTCGGCCAGGCCTGCTTCGAGCCCGGCGAATCGAAGTGCACCTACGGCACCGGCGCGTTTCTGTTGATGAACGTGGGCCCGGTGCCCGTGCAATCGAAGTCGGGGCTGCTCACCACCGTGGCGTGGAAGCTGGGCACCGAGGTCACCTACGCGCTCGAGGGCAGCTCGTTCATCGCCGGCGCAGCGGTGCAGTGGCTGCGCGATGGGCTGAAGATCATCAAGCACACCAAAGACATCGAAGCGCTGGCTCGCACGGTGAAAGACAGCGGAGAGGTGTTCTTCGTGCCGGCGTTGGCGGGGCTGGGCGCGCCGCACTGGCGACCTGACGCGCGCGGGCTGTTCGGAGGCATCGACCGAAGCACGACCTCGGGTCACCTCGCGCGCGCGGTGCTGGAGGGCGTTGCGCTGCAGATTCAAGATCTCGCCGACGCGATGAAGCTCGACTCGGGGCGCCACATACCGGCCTTCAAGGTCGACGGCGGCGCGGTGAAGAACGACCTGCTGATGCAGTTTCAAGCCGACATTCTGGCCACCAACGTGGTGCGGCCGAAGAACATCGAGACCACCAGCCTGGGCGCGGCCTTTCTGGGCGGGCTCGGCGTCGGCTTCTGGAAGAGCCCCGAAGAGATTCGCGGCTCGTGGAAAGCAGACAAGGTGTTCAAGCCGAAGATGAACGGCGATGTGCGGGCCCGACACCTGCGCAAGTGGCGAGAGGGCGTCAAGCGCGCATGAAGCAGGTGGTGCTGATCAGTTGTCTGCTGATCACCGGGTGTGCGCGCTGCACCGAACGGGCGCCCGCGCCGCGTCACAAACGGCAGACCGACTTGCGCTCGGTGCTGATGGTGGTCTTCCCCGAGTATCGCGGGGCGCGGGTGACCAGCGGCGAGGCCAGGCTCACCCGGGTGGTGAACGGCCCCGCTGCTGAGGCCGAGGCCGCGGCGGTGAAGGCGCTCGAGGCGAACCAGTTCGTGCGACAGGCTCAGCTGTGGGTTCGCGCTCCGTATCAAGCGCGCATCGCCGGCACCCAGTGGGTCATCGCCGTGTCGCTCGATGCCTCCATCGTCGAGCGGCTGTACATGTCGCCCGCCGCGATGAGCACCGGCGACATGACCATGTGGTATCCGCGAGGCGCGGAGGCCAGGCGGGTCGAGCGAGAGGTGTTCGACCTCCAGCTCGCGTACGACACCTCAGCTGACACCCGCGCCATCTTTCTGACCCGGCAACTGGTGCGCTTGCTTCTGAGCAATGGGCAGTGGCGCGCGGTCAGCCTGCCCGTCAACTGGGAGCAAGACGGCGGAGCCTCGGACGCAGCCTTCGACGCCGCCCTCACCGAGCAGGGCACCAACGCCACGATCTCGATTCACCGCGCGGGTCTCACCGTTTCGCTGCATTATTCGCTCGTCACCGACGAGCCCTGAAAAGCTTTGAAAGTCACTCCGTGCGCTCGCCCAACACTCTGAAGACTCTGCTCGCGCTGGCCTGGCCCATCGTCATCTCGCGCGCGAGTCAGACCATCATCGGTCTCTCTGACGTGCTGTTGGTCGCGAAGCTGGGGCCGTCAGCGGTCGCGGCCACCGCCACTGGCGCCGCGAATGCCTTCACCCTGCTGATCTTGCCGATGGGCATCGTGTTCATCGTGCAGAGCTATGCCGCGCAGTACTTCGGCAAGGGCGATCTGATCAGCGCTCGCCGCTACGGGTGGTACGGGCTGATCATCGCCGCAGCGACCCAGGTGGCCGCGGTGGCCTCGCTGTTGGCGGTGGCGCCCATCTTGGGGTTGCTGCCCTACGAAGCAGACGTGCGCGAGCTGATGACGGCGTACCTCTCGATTCGGCTGCTCTCAGGAGGCGCGGCCATCGGTATCGAGGCGCTCGGCAGCTACTTCGGCGGCCTGGGGCGCACCTGGCCCGGCATGGTCACCAACCTGGTGGCGATGTCGCTCAACGTGGTGCTCAACATCGTGTTGATCAACGGCAAGCTCGGGTTGCCGGTGATGGGGGTGGTCGGCTCGGCATGGGCGAGCAGCATCGCGACCTTCATCGCCTTCATCGGGTTCTTCGTGTATTTCTTGCGCGACGGCAAAGGGCTGGCGAAGTCGAAGCTGGCCTGGCTCGAGCTGAAGCGAATGCTCAAGTTCGGCCTGCCCTCGGGCTTCAACTGGCTCTTCGAGTTTCTGGCCTATCTCTTCTTCGTCAACGTGGTGGTGGCTGGCCTCGGCACCCTGCCCCTGGCCGCGTGGAACAGCGTGCTGGCGCTCAGCTCGGCGGCCTTCATGCCGGCCTTCGGGCTGGCCTCGGCGGGAGCGGTGCTCGTGGGTCAGGCGATTGGCGCGGGCGCGAAAGACGAGGTACCTCACGCGGTGAAGCTGACCTTCTTCGCCTCGTGCGTGTGGCAGACAGCGGTGGGGGTGCTCTACCTGTCGATACCGGCGGTGTTGATCGCGCCGTTCACCTCGGGGCCGACCTCGGCCGAGTTCATCGAGCTGGGCAGTCGCATGTTGATGGTCTCGACGGCGTGGCAGCTCTTCGATGCCGCGGTCAGCACCTTCGCCGAGGCGCTGCGTGCGGCGGGCGACACCCTCTACCCGCTGGTGGCGCGGTTGATCATCGCCTGGTGCATCTTCGTGCCGGGCTCGCTGATCAGCGTGCGGGTCTTTCACGTCGGCGAAGTGGGCGCGGCGGCCTGGCTGGTCATCTACATGGGGCTGTTGGCGGCGCTGCTGGTGTGGCGATTCCGCAAGGGTACCTGGAGAACCCTGCGGCTGACCGACCCGGCGCTGGAGTCGTGACTGTTCGGTTGCCCCGAAAACTCCACCTCAGAAATCGCAGTGCGACTGATCTGCCCGCGTTCGTTGAGAGCGAACCGCAGGCCGGTGGCCCGTCACCTCTCGCGATGCCGGGCACGAAACCCGGGTGCTCCGGCTCGCCCGAAGTGGGGGTCGATCTCTGGGCGTGGAATGCGCAAATGGGGTTGATGCTGGCGACCGGTGGCCCTCGAGCCACCGAGGGGCTTGATGTGTGCGCAGGGTGTGAATCTGTGGCTCATTCGGCAAGACGACCCGACGAAGATGCGTGAAGACCTGATCGCCATGGGCCCGATGGCGTGGAAGAAGGCGCCTTCGTCGTCTCGTGGCGGCCTCGTCGCGGGCGTGCTGCGCGACGGCGATTGGAACATTGGACGATGCTGATCATGGTCGAGGGGTTCACCCGCTCCGAAGGTGGGGTGGGTGCGATGCTGCTCGACCAGAACCGGCATCTGCACCTGGCGCACGTGGAAGCACTCCAGGCGACGATTCTCCTCGTTGGGCTGGTGCAAGACGCCGCGTTGGCAGCCGTGCGACGAGCCGTTGAGTACCGTGACGTGTTGCTCAACGTGAAGAACGTTTGCGTCACACTGGGCGAGAACCTGGTGTTGCGTGACGTGAATCTCCAAGTGTGCAACGTGGTGCAGCCGGGCCGAGTGACCGGCCAGGTCGTCGCCTTGCCGATGCCCGTCGGGCATCGCCAAGACGCAGCTCTTTCGCGTTCTCGCTGGTCTGAGCGCCTCCACATCGGGCGAAGTGCGTGTGACGGCTGCTCAAATTCTGGTGACCGCCGGCAGCGTCGGAGTCGTCGCACAAGACTACCCGCTCTTCCTCCACCGCACGGTCTTGGGCAACTTGCTCGTCGCAGGCGCGCAAGCGGGCCTCTCGTCACCACAGGCACGCAAGAAAGCGATGGGCTTGCTCGAGCGCTTCGGGCTCGCGGCGATAGCACTTGAATACCGGGCCCAGCTCTCGGGTGGGCAGCGGCAACGCGTTGCGATCGCGCAGCAGTTCATGTGCAGCGAGCACTTCCTGTTGCTCGATGAGCCGTTCTCGGGTCTCGACCCGCTGGCAGCCGACGAGGTCTGCGCGCTCACTCAAGAGGTCGCCCACGCCGACGACCTGAATACCATCGTGGTGGTGACGCACGACATCTGGGCCGCGGTGACGGTGGCTGATCACCTGTGGCTCCTGGGTCGTGACCGTGACGAGCACGGCGCGCCCATCGCAGGGGCACGCGTGCAATTCACTTACGATCTCATCGAACGCGCCCTCGCCTGGCGCCACGACTTGGCCAGCGACCTGGTCTGCCACGCCCTGGTGGCCGAAGTTCGCGCACGGTTCGAGGTGCTGTAGACGTGGCTCACCGGCAATTCGCTCAGCTCAAGACCCGGTCGTTTCCCTGCCTCGCGCGGTGCGATTATGAAGGCGCGAGGTCGACCAAAGATGCACCTGGGGAAGCCTGCAACCTGACCGACGCGGCGCTGGAGTCGTGACTTTTGGCGGGCTGGCGGTTAACCCGCCCTTTCTGGAAAGGAACTGACCCATGGCTGGTGCGACGCTCGAGCTGAACGACAAGAACTTCGAGGAGACCCTGAAGAAGGGCGGCATGCTGTTCATCGACTTCTGGGCGGCCTGGTGCGGGCCCTGTCGCGCCTTCGCGCCGACCTACGAGGCCGCGGCGGCCAAGCACCCCGACATCACCTTCGCCAAGGTCGACACCGAGGCCGAACAGGGGTTGGCGGGTGCGTTCGAGATCAAAGCGATACCCACGTTGGCGATCTTTCGCGATGGCATCTTGCTGGGCGTCAACTCGGGCGCGTTGCCCGCGACGGCACTCGACGAGCTGATCGGCAAGGTTCGGGCGATCGACATGAACGAGGTCAAGGCCGAGGTGGCCGCTCGCCAGACTGGCGCCGAGAAGTCGAAGACTGAAGCGGAGTGACCGTGGCTTCGTTGCGGGCTCGCTGGTCGGCGATGCGAGAGAAGAGGTGGTTTCGGTGGAGCTGTGACGCCGCCCTCTTTCTCCTGGTGCTCGGCGTCATCGGTGCGTGGCAGACGCGAGATCATCTCCGCGGCCCCGCACCGGTGTTCTCGGTGAGCTCGCTGAGCGGCGAGGTGGTGTCGAACGAATCGCTCAAGGGCAAGCCCACGCTATTGGCGTTCTGGGCCCCCTGGTGCGGGGTCTGCAAGACCGAGTCGTCGAACGTCTCGTGGGCGTTGAAGCTGGCCGGCGCCAACGCACATGTCGTCTCGGTGGCCACTGCGTATGGAGATCAAGGCCAGGTGCAAGGCTACGTGCAGGAGCGCGGCGTCGACTACCCGGTCGCGCTCGACGCCAGAGGTGACGTCGCCGAGGCCTTTCGGGTCAAAGCCTACCCGACGGTGTACTTCCTCGATTCCAACGGCGAGCTGAAGCACTCGGCGGTCGGGTACACCACTACGCTGGGCCTGTTGTTTCGTTTGTTTTTTTAGGCCCGTCAGCCAGCGTCGAAGATCCGAAAAACACGATGACGATCGTCGCGTGATGCGGTCCTCGGCGCGCGCTCGCTGAGCCGGTCGCCGCCCGCGGAGCTTCAAAAGTTAAGAGCCCACCACCGCAGAGAGCGCGCTTTGACGCGTCTTCTGGGTCGAAGGGCCTTCGACCGTGGCCCACTGCTCAGTGCGAGCAAAGGCGTCGTCCTCACCAGCTCGACCTTGGCGGGGAAGCCCGCCCGAAACCCCCGCGTCGCCACTGCCCCGCTTCGCTCGACAAAGGGTGCGATCTCGCCGAGCCATCAAGAGTGCGCCCGTCGATAGCCAGTACCGTTGGTGGCTGCGGCTGATCGCTGACTCCCGAAGCCCATGAAACGACAGGTCCCCATCGACTCAAGTCGGGCGATCTCTATCCCCCATAGAAACCATACGGCTCGAGCCGCACGCCTCTCTATCGCGACATCGAAAACACGCGGCTCAAGCCGCGCAATCTCTATCGCGACATAGAGAACAAGGGGCTCCACCTCGCGCGATCTCTCTCCCGACACAGAAAACAAGCGGCTCAAGTCGGCCGAAATTGTCACCCAAACACCGGAAGCCCCCTACTTCCCGATGCAGAAGCGCTCAAAGATCGCGTCGAGCAGATCAGCCGACACGTCGCGGCCGGTGATGTCACCGAGTGCGGCGAGCGCGAGACCGACCTCGCCCGCGACGACTTCCAGCGTCGACGCCTCGAGCGCCACTCTCGCAGCACCCAGGGCGCGGGCCGCGTGGCTCAAGCAGGCCAGGTGCCTCTCGCTGCTGATCAGCACCGACGCGGCGTCAGCCGGCGCCAGCCTCGCCAGCAGCGCCGCGCACAGCGCCGCCACCCCAGCTCCCGTCTCGCCTGACACCGCCAGGCCGTCACCCGACGAGC
>Ga0105048_10004569_pt1 | contig 22484 bp, 21 predicted proteins | sample MAT05_FD_78382 | JGI IMG/M metagenome (GOLD analysis project Ga0105048, IMG submission 78382) | Freshwater microbial communities from Lake Fryxell liftoff mats and glacier meltwater in Antarctica - MAT-05 | ecosystem: Environmental > Aquatic > Freshwater > Ice > Liftoff microbial mat | place...
GACCTTGGACTTTGGCAAGATCAACTGCCCGCCGCCGCCGATCGTCGTGGTCGAGCAAGCAAGAACCCAGGCCGCCGGAGGACCGTTCGTGCCAGCGGCGCGAGCGAAGTTACCGCTGGTGAAGTTGTAGCCGTTGGCGTCATTGGTCAGCAGCGAGTTGAGCTGCAGGTTGTTGGCGTTGGTCGCGTCGGCGTCCGGCTTCGTGCCGCCGATGTCAGCGTACTGCGGAGCAGCGCTCAGGATGGTCCAGTAGGCGTTGCTGCCGGTCGGGAGCGTCGGTGGGGCGTTGCCTGCGGCCGGCGCCGGGTTTGAGTAGATCCAGCGTGCGCCTTGGTTGGCGACGATGTTGCCCTCTCGGTACGTCGTCGCGCCGAGATAGTCGCCGAGTTCAATGAGCTCGGCATAGTAAGCGATCTCGCCTGCCGTGTGCGTCCGCCACGAGCGGTCGCCCTGCATCTCGATCCGCGAGTAGGGAGGGCTGACATACTGCTCGACGCATTCCGTGACCGCCGGCAGGCGGCGACCCTGCGCGTCGAGCGTCACCGCAGGCGCACCGATCGTCATCCGGGTCACGAACAGCTTGCCGAGCCAGCTGACGCCGACTGCGGCGTTGCAGGGCCGCGCAATCCGCTGCGCGATGTCGAGCAGCTTAGTTTGGTCGGTCAGGTACAGGCTCATGCGCCCCGCGTTGGGCAGCGAGGCCAGCGCAGTATCGAGCGCAGCGAGCGAGGCGGTGTCGATGTTGCCCGTGGCGACGCCCGCGTTCGTGAGCACCCGGCTGATAATCTCGCCGGGCTTGCGCAGCCAAGTGGAGGGCTTGTCGCCCTCCACGTCGGCGGTGATCGGGCCTCCCGCCGGCGGCGCGCCTAGCCGGATCATGCCGACCGCGAGCGCCGTCGCCCAGCGGCCGGGCGGGATGGTCGCCGCGACGAGCGCCGCATAGGTGGCGTAATTCCCGACGCTGGCGCCGAAGCTGGCCGCGCGCTCGTACAGCTCTGTGACGCCATTGATCGGACCGTAGCCGCTGACCTGGAAGACGTTGTTCACGGAGTCGATCAGGACCGGCTCGACGTTTTTGGGCGCGCCCAGCGCCCACGGTTTGACCTTACCCTTCAGGTCCGCACCGCCCTCCGCGCCGCCGGTTCCGGCATAGGTGACGGTCAGTGCGGACAGGTCGAACGGTGCGGTGTTGACCTCGGCGCTGATGCTTAGTTTCTCGCCCGAGTTACCGAAGCCGCGCACGACTCCCGTGAACACGGTCGGCCACGGCCAAGCGGTTCCCGCTTCGGCTGCGTAAAGGGTCAGGGTCGCGGCGGCGTAGCGATAGTTTGCGGCGTCCGGATCAAAGCGCTTCAGCCCGTACATCGCGAACTCAATCGACGCGCCGCCAGTCTGAATGGTTCCGGTGAAGTCGCCGGAGAAGAACTCAAGGCTGAGCGTCGCCTTCTTGTTGATGGCCGGCACCCAGCGTTGGTTGTTCAGCCCTGTGATCTGGCGATCATCGGCCGAGCAGGCGCGCAGGGTCTTGCGTGTCCCGCTGACGGGGTCCAGCGGGACGATCTCGGCGAGCATCTGCATCGGCTAGAACTGGGCTACTCTGCCGAACGACAAGGTGCCGCCGCCGCCGCCGCCCGAATAAGCAGGCGATGGAGCCGAGCGGACAGCGTTCAGAATGCCAACCAGCACCGAGTTAGCCTGTGCACCTTGGTTTATAAGCGCCGTCTGAAGCGCGGTCAGGCCAGTCGTGATCGGCGCGACCGTCGCGCTGTTCCGCAGGTCGAGCGCGGCGGCGATGCTGGTGACGTTCGACTGGTCGGCAATGGCCTTGCGGGTTAAGTCCGTGATCTGGGTCAGGCGCTCGAAATACGGCTGGGTCGAGCCGAACAGTTCGCGGTCGCTCTGCAATAGGCGGTCGGCTGCGGCGCGGAAGTCGTCCTGATTGACCGTCTTGCCGGCGTTGATCGCATCGGCGAAGGGCTGGAAGTTGGCCGCAGCGGCGCTCTCACGGTCGCGGATGCTCAAGCCCGTCGTCTCGTTCGTGGTCAGGTCGACCAGATAACTCTTGAGCGTGCCGACGATACTCGCCTGCGCCTGCTTCAAAGAGTCGGCGCGCTGAAGGTCGTACAATTGCTGAAGCTGGCCGTACTCTTCCGCGCTCGCCCCCGCCTGCTCGAAGATGCGGCGCAGGTCCGTGAACTTGGCGTTGACCTCGTCGCTCGCCGCGCCGACCGGATCGAGCAGTCGCTTGAGATCCTTAAACACGTTTTCAAACTTTCCCGCCTTCACGGCATTCGCGTTGAGGTCGCCAGCGGCGGACAGCAGGCGTTTCGTGCCTTCGCGCAGACCCTCAAGCGCACCCCGACCGATGGCCTGCTTGATCGCAAACTCGAGCGCGGCCGCGGAGTCGTCGCCGAAATCTACGGCGCCTTTCGACTTCTTCAGCGACGTGCCGTTCAGGTTGACCCGGAAGTTCTTGTCGCGAACGCCGAGCGTGATCGCTTGGAAGGTGCCAAGGGTAGCGTTAAACTGGTCGGCTATGGACGCGAGCGAGTTGGCGACGCTGTCGCCTGCCTGCTTGGCGGTCTTCTTCGCGCCGGCGCTGTTACCGAACGCCGCACCCGCCTCGGCGCCGCCGATGGTGACCGCGCCGTACTTCACCTTCTTGAACAGTCCGCCGATGGTGCCGGCTATAAGGCCGCCGATCGCAGCGCCGACGCCGGGGGGCAGTCCCGGAATAAAAGCGCCTGCCGCGCCGCCGAGCGCCGCACCTGTCTTGCTCTGCTTCAGACCGAACGAGCCCGCCAGTGCGCTTACGGCGGAGCCGGTGCTGGCGCCCTGCAGCGCGTCGCCTAACCGACTGCCTAGCCCCGCGGCAAAATCCGTGTTGAACAGCTTGTCGAAGCCCTCGCCCAGCTGCTTGCCGATGTCGTTGTAGCGCTGCGCCGTGCCGCTCTGGCCGAAGAGGATGTCCTGCTTCTTCGCGACACCCTGCTGGATGACCGACGCGCCCTTAAAGGTATTCGCCGACGCCGCCAGATTACCGAGCACCAGCCCGGTCAGGCTCTTGCCGCCGCCAGCGAAGCTCGAGACGATTCCGGAGCCGCCGGCATTGTCGTTTGCCGCAAGCGGGCTGGACCCGGCGCTCGCCAGCAGCGATGTGAAGCCGTCGAGCGACTTGGTGAAGTCGCCGACCGGGCTGGACGCCGCGGCGCTGCTGATGCCGCCGCCTGCCGCACCGGTCTCTAGCGCGCGCTGATAGTCGGCAAGCGCCGCCGCGAGGTCGCTTAGGCGGTCGCTGTTCGTCTTCAGCGCGCCCAGCTGGTTGCGGCGATAGTTCTCCTCGGCGCTGCCGCCGAACAGCTTGAGCGAGATTTCGTCGGCGAAATTGTCCTTGAAGCTGTCCTGCAGGCTGCTGAACAGGTTCTTCGTGGACGCGCCGATTTTGCCGTCGCTTAAGCCGCGGACAAAATCGCGCACCGAGTTCTGCACGTCGCCGGCGGCACGGGCGCCAAGCTCGATTAGCTGGTTGCGCTGCTCGATCGCGCGGTTGATGTCGAGTTCGGCGTCGACCTGGCTCGCGATGTTGCGCAGATTGATCTGCTGAACGTCGACGCCCTGATGTAGCAACTCGACAGCGCGGGTCAGAACTTCGGCATCGGCCTCGCGACCCGCGAGAATGAGGCGCTGCAGATCAAGCTGCTCGCGGGCGCGCTCGTTTGCGTCGCTGATCGGCTTGACGAGGAACGCCGCCTGATCCTCGCTGAACTTGTCGAAACCGGCCTTGTCGGTGCCGCCGTTCAGGAAGGCGAACAGCGCATCATTGCGGTCGCGCTCGGCCGCCTTCTGGCGCGTCGGCTGCTGCTGATAGCGAGAGCTGATCTGCTCAAACTGCGAGATTGCCGCCTTGGTCGCGGCGAGTTCGGCGTTGATGTCCCGCACGGCTTCGCGAGCGACGGCGCGGTTCTCGGCATTGCCGGCCCGTCGCGCGGCGATCTTCGCGGCTTCGCCGTCCTTGATGGCGGCAATCTGCTGGTCGAGCGCGGACACAATGCCGGCGCGCTGCGCCTCATAGATCGCCTGCTGCTCGGCGGTCGGCGACTTGCCGAGCTTCTTGTAGTTCGCGTCAAGGTCCGCCAGTTCCTTCGCCGACTTGCGACGGGCGGCGACGAGCGGGTCGGTCGACGCACTGATCGCCCGGACCGCTGCGTTGGCGGCCAGCTGCGTTTTCGTGAGGTCGCCGGTCGCCGCGGCAGTCTTACGCGTCGCAACGGTTACGGTGTCGAGGCCCGCGGCTTGCTTCTTCAATTCTACGACTGCCGTCGCCGCGATCGTGGACTGCGCAGCGGCGGTGACGACGCGGTTATAGACCCCCGCCGACAGACCCAGCTTCTTGACCTCGGCGGTAAGCTGCGACGCGTTGAGCTTCAGGCTTGAGTAGCGGTCGATCAGCGCCTCAATCTTGGCGCGGTCATCGCCGGGGATGGTCGAGCTGCGTGCGACCTTGAGCGCGCCGACCACCCGGCTGCGGGCCGACAGTGCGTCGTTCTTCTGATCGTTCAGGTCCTGCGCCGCGGAAAGCCGCGACTGCTCGCGAAGCGCGACGTTTGTGCTGTTGATCGCGTCCGTCACCCCGAACGCCTTTGCGCGCAGTTCGTCCTGGCTGATGCCGAGCCGTCGGGCCGCGGCCTCGGCCAGCGTCTCTTGGGTCTGGAAATAGTAGAGTGCGCCCGCAGCGAGCGTCAGCGCGCCGGTAATGAGGTTCGTCGGCGTCAGCAGCGCCGTCATTGCGGCGCGGAACCGGGTTGCGCCGAGCGCGCCAGCGAGGAACGCCGGACCCGCGCCGTTGAGACCCGATACGAGCGCGACGAACTGCACCGCCGCGAGCGCGGCACGACCAGCGGTCAGTAGCAGAGGCGCGGCGAAGCCTGCTGTAAGGGCCGTCCCTGCTACCACGGCGACGCCGCCAATGGCCCGCAGGTTTTCGGATAGGAACTGGATGCCCTTTGCAGATCCGCTCAGGATGCCGGTCGTGTTCTCGACGCTGATGACCAAGCTCGCAAGCGAGTTCTTCATCAGCGTGGTCGCCTGGTCGATGGTGACCGGCATCCGCGAGAAGTCGGAGTCGACCTTGCCGCTAATGGCCTCAATCGCGGGCACCAGCACATCGGCGGTCAGCTTCCCCTGCGAACCGAGCTTGCGCAGCGACGAGATCGTGCCGTCGAAACCGGGAATGGCATTCGCCTTTTGGATGCCGGCCGCAATGTTCTGCAGCACCTTGACTGCGCTTTCGCCGAGCGTCTTGAACTCATCGCCCGACAGGCCGTTCGCCGAGCTCAGGCCCTGCACGAACTGCGTCATGGCGACCGCCGCTTCCTGGGCACCCGCGCCTGAAAGCTGGATGCTCTTCTGCACCGTCGAGACGATCGTGCCGAGCGTCTTCTGCGACAGCCCGAGCTGCTCGGTGCCGGCCTTCAGGCGAACATAGAAGGCGATCGTGTCGTTCAGGCCCGAGCGGGTATCGGTCGCGGCGCGCTGCAGCAGCTGGTAGGACGACGTGAACTCGGCCTGATCATTCGTCGCCGCCTTGAGCCGCGCCTGATAATTCTGAATGTTGGCGGTCGCGCCGAGCAGTGCGGCGCCTCCGGCGAGCGCGCTGATCGTCGCCGCGAAGCCCACGCCCGCGCCGCGGAACAGCAGCGCCGCCGAATTGAGCCGCGACGAGACACCGCCGAGCGCGCCCTGAAACGCGCCAGCCGCCGACGCCGCGACCTGCAGCCGGGTCGCGGTCGTGCTGACCGAGCGGTTGATCTGGTTGATGCCGCTGGTGACGCGGGCAGCCGAAGCGACGCCTTGCTTTTCGAACTGCGCGAAGTTGCTGGCGACGGCTCCATCCAGACGGGCGGAGATCGTGAACAGGAAGTCGGGTGCCGCCAATGTCCGTCCTCCCTATGCGCTGAAGCTGCCACCGGACGAGAATACGACCGGGGATGGCGCCGCCCGCTGCGTCGAGCCCCGAAGGTTGGAGCGGATTCGGCGGGGCAGCTGCGCGACCTGATTGCGCATGATGGCCTTCGGGTTGAACCGCTGCGACCGACGGGTCACGCGGATGAGAATGAAGGCGACGATGAAACCGACCGCCTTCTTGCCCTGCCGCGCCTTGCCGTGCCGCGGCAGGCGTCGCGCCTGGCCGAAGCCGCGCTGCGCGTTGACCTGCACGTCCCTGGCAATCAGGAACGCCTCGTTCGGCTTTTTAGACTGAATGAACTCGAGCTCGCCAATCTTCCGGTCGAAGCCGCCCGCCTCATAAAGCGCCGGGGTCATCTTGTACCGGCCGACCCGCTGCGGGATCTCGTCGGTCGCGAACGCCAGCCAGCGACCGCGCCGCGGCACGATGGTCGTGTTGGCCTGCGAATAAGCGGCAAGCGCACCCTGCGTCCGCTCGGACCGTCCCGGCGCGAACATGGCGCCGCCGACCCGCCAGCGGCTGCGGCCGTCGCCGATGTCGGGCACCCGGCGCTTCTTCACGTCCGACGTGTAGCGCACCGCCCGGCTGAGCTTGCCCAAACCGGCGCCGACCATCTTTGCCCGGGTATCGGTGACCGTGTTGCGGACCGTATCGTCGACGCCGCGGGCAACTGCGCTCGACAGCCGCTTCAGGGTCAGCTTGCGCTGCACCAGCAGTTGCGACGGCGGCGTGGTGCGGGTCGTGAAATGCACAGGGTCAGCCCGCCTTTCGGTAGCGGGCCAATTCCTCGCCGATGACCCGGAACGCCGCGACGAGCTTGGTCGGCTGGTCGAGCAGCGGACCGCCATCGGGCCACGCACGAAGCGTGCCCTGGCTGTCGAGGCTGTCGAGATACAGCCCGACCAGCTCGCGCTCCGCCTGGGTTACGCTGCCGGCCGGGTTTTCGAGGTAGATTTGCCCCGCGATGTCCCACCCGCCGTCGGGGGTTCCGCCGAAGTCGAACCACTCGGGGTGGAGACTGACGGCGACGGCGCAGCGGAGTTTCCCGCCTCTTCCTTGGTCTGCGCCATCGTGGCGAAGGCGTGGATCGCGAGTTCGTTGAAGGCAAGGCCGATGGTGACGCCAGCAACCTTGTCGGCGATGGCGGCATCTTCGACCTTCAACAGTTCCGTCTGCATCGCTTCGACCGTCTCCATCGGCACGACGCCGGCAGCGCGGGTGAACGGCACGTCGAGGTTCGTCCACCCGACGACCAGCAAGCCGATCGCCAGCCGCGGCGCGTCGATGTTGAACTCGTGGTTGTCGTAGATCATCTTCCGCAGCGGTTGCCACTGGCCGCGCAGCGCCTCGACGAGGGCGTCCACCGCCGCTTCCTCGTCTGCGGCAACCGCGATGCCCTGATCGTCCGATTCCCAAGCCGCCTGCAGCCGGGCCGCGTCGATGTCGTAGGCATCCTCCGACGACAGGGCATTGAGGGCTTTCAGCGTCTCGGCCCGGAAGGCATCCGGGGTGTGGTGCATCAGCCCGGCCTCGACATAGGCTCGCTGGAAGGCCCGACTATCGCGCGAGGTTGCGGGTCGCAGCTTGAACACGGGCGGCGTCGCCAAGTTGCCAAGGCTCGGCGGCGTCCAGTTGACGATCTCGTCCTTGCTCAAAGGGATCACCCCTTGATCTCCGTAAAGAACGGGCGGTCGGCGCGATGGACGTACATGCGGTCGGCGCCGAAGCGGCCCTGTGTGGCGCGAACGACGACCTGAAAGCCGAACGGACGGAGGATCGCCGAGACGGCATTAACGATGAACCACGGGATCATTGCTATTCCTCAAAAGAACGGGATGATGATCGCGACGTCCTTCGACGCGCCGTCGATGTAAGCGTCCCCGCTGTTGGCGACAAAGTCACCGCCGGCATCCGGGGAGCGATAGTTGAGGCGACAGTCTGTGACGATGACCGAGAACAGGTTCCCGGATGCGGCGCCCCACTGGCACACGATCGGCTGCGGCACCTGACCGTCCGCAAGTGCAGTGAAGTCGACGAAAGCCTTGCTCGCCTGGTTGAGCGTCAGGCTCGCAGTGCGGGTCGTCGATGCCAGCTGCGCGGCGTCGTTGCCGCTCGGCTTGTTCGGGTTCGGCGGATAGGCGGCCTGCGCGTTCAGGTCGATGGTGACCGAAGAGCCGCCCATCTGGATGCCGCCAACGGCCAGAACTCCATCACGGAAAGGCGGGATGGCAAGGCCCGGGGTGACGACAGGAGCCGCCTCGTCCGCGTCGGTCTGCAGGTCGCCCGAATAGGTGACCTCGATCGACGGCAGTTCGGTATTGCCGCGCCCGGCGGCCGGCATGTTGATCTTGAATGCCGAGATTGCCATGCCGACACCATCGAAGCGCCGGTTGCCGTGCCACGCCGCCATTGAAAGGGTCGGCACGTTCGCCGACGGCGACAGTTGATACGCGAGCTGCTTTGGCAACTGGTAATTGCCGGTCGCTGCGGCACCGAGCGTGATGCCGAGAACGGCATTCTTCGCAGCCTGATAGTCGCGGATCGGCGTGAAGCTCTTCGGGGCATTGATGGTCGCCAGCTGCGCCAGGGAGACCAGCAGGGCGGTGTAGAGATCAACGGTCGCCGCCGCGCCGGTGCCGAGCACCGCCTTAGTCGTCGTGCCGCCGGCGCCGAGCGCTTCCGCCGCGACGGGGATGGCCGCCGCCTGAATGAGTTCGGCGAAGCCCGCCGAGCGCAGCACGCGACCCGGAACCCACGCGCCAGCCGCAGGCGGAGCCGTGCCGCCCGGGCCGCGCATATACAGCTTGAAGCTGATGTCGAGCGTCTTGCCGAGCACGATGTCGCCGGGCTTGTGGATCGAGCCCGTGTATTCGTTGACATTGACCGTGATGCCGTTGATCGCGACCTTCAGGTCGGCGCACTGCAGCAGGTCCGCATTGGACGGCGCGATGAACGTGCCAGCGACGGTCTCAATGACCACCGCCACGGACGAGTTGTTCGAAAGATCGGCCATGACGGCGGTCTCCTATTCAGGGGAATGGGAAGGGTGCGCGGGTGCGCGGTTACTCGTGACCGACGGCGCCGGGCTGGACCTTGTCGACGACTGCCATTTCGCGGTCGGTCTGCGCCTCCACCTCGGGGATGGCCTCGACCTCGGAGATTGGCAGATGCTTCCTGACGAAGCCGAGTTCGGCGAAGTCGCGACCGGCCTTGGCGTCTTCGTGGACGGCGTTCAAATCGACGCTGCCGTTCGGCCAGGCGGGGACGGAATCGGAATGCTTCGACATGGCGCTGATCCTTGTGCTGATGGTCAGGTGAAGAGGCCGGACTGGCCGACGATGGTGTTGAAGTCGCCACGGGGCGTCAGGTACTGCGCCGCGAACGAGAGGGTGCAGTTTCCAAGGTCCGCCGTGTCGGCGTTGCTCGGGTCGGCGCTCTTCTCTTCGAGGCTCTGCAGGCGACCGCCAAGCGTGCGGTCCGCGTGAACCGCGGCGACGATCGCAGCCACCGCGACTGCGTGACGAAGCTGGATGCTGCCGGCGTCTTCGCTGTCCTCAAGAATATCGAGATCAAACTGCGCAGCATGGATGGTCGACGACTGATCAAACGCTTCGAACGCCTGCCCGCCGACGTGCAGGACGAGGGCGGGCCGCTCGTCGTTCGCCAGCGGCTCGTCGTCCGTGCGGTCGACGATGACCGGGCGGCCGGTAACGGCGGTGATCTGCGCGGCGAGCGCGATCTGGACCTGACGAACCGCCGGCGTGCTCATGTTGCGGCTCGCTTCAGGGTCATCTGCCAATGCCGTCCGTCGGGCGACCGCGGCCAGCTGGCGGGGTGGAACGAACGGCCCAGGCGGGGCAGTTCTATGACGTCGAGTTTGCTCGGCACGGGAACGTCTATGACCCTGACCTCGACCGTGGGGTCGGGTGTGGTGCCGGCGACGTTGCCGAAGCCGATGTTGGCGTCCGAGTGATCGGCCCACGCCTTGATGGGCGGGTTGAGCGCGACGCCGCCGCCGGGCCGATAGACGACCTCATCGCCGATCAGCACGAGGCTGATGCGATTGAGGTCGTCGAACGGGTCGCTCACGCGGGCGCGTCTTCCGTACCCGAAGCGTTGTTCGGCACGTCCGGCGCTTCGGTGCTGGTGGAGCCGCCGCGCTTCGCCTTGGGCGTGCTGACGACGTTCGGCGAGGGCTCGCCGCCGCTGCCGCTGCCCGACGCGAGGCCCTTGTTCGGCTCGTCGTCCTTCTTGGCGCGGGACGGACCCTTGCCGGTGCCGCGCATCGTCGGCTTGACGGTGTTGACGCCGTCGACGACCGCCTTGCCATCGCCGGTCGGCTCGCCGCCGACGTACTCGGCGAAACCGCCGTCGACCGCCGACTTGGCTTCGGTGTCGGTCACCGGAAAGGTGTTGCCGGTCGTGAGGACGTGACGGCCGGTCTCGTCCTCGGTCCGGTCCCAATCCTGCAGCATGTGGATCAGCTTCATGTTCCGTCTCCGCTCTGGCCCTCGCAAGGGCTCCGCGCCGCAGCGCGATGAATGGGGTGGCCGCGCCGCAGGAAAGCGCGCGCGGCCAGGGGGCTAACTTAGGTGCTGGTGAAGCGGACGAGCAGGTTCGGCCGCAGGCACATCGGCAGCGGATTCTGCTGCGTGTGCAGGACGACGAACTTGTCCTTGCCCGACGGGTCCGGCAGCATCTTCGCGTACCGCGTCTGCCCCTGCTTGTTGACTTCGCTGAGGAAGTCAGCCGGCGCGAAATAGGTGCGGAACAGCTGTCGGGTGCCGAGCGGAACGACGATCGCGCCGCCGGCCGGGATGAACCGGCGAACGGTGACCGAGTTGTCGCTGTTGAGGTTGTTGGCCTCGCCGACATACTCCTCGAACGTCACGCCCTTCAGCCGGAACTCGTTCCGCACGTCGTTGCGGTTGGGCTCCTGCTCGCTGGCGTACTTGTCGTACAGCGCCTTCACCGAAGCGTGGGCGGTCAGCGAGTCCATGAACTCCGGCGAGCACAGGATGCGCAGGCCGGTGATCGTCTCGCCGAACGCATTCTTCTCGTAGAAGCGCTTGATGGTGACGACCAGCGCCGGAATGTCGGCGTTGGCGTTGCTGAAGTTGAAGGCGAAGCTGGTCTGGGTGATCCCGAACTCCGAGAACAGGTCCAGCAGGACCGTGCCGTCGGCGTCGAGGATCTGACCCTTGAGCGCGCCCATCTGAAGGTGCTCAAGGGTGATGTCGTGCTTCGCCGTCATCGCCTCCATGCGGTCGGCGACCTCCGACTGCAGGTTGGCGAGCATGTTCTCTTCGCCGAACCGCCGGATATTCTGAATGTCGTCGGCGGTGATGAAGTCGTCGTGCTCGATGTGGATCGTCTCGATGGTGCGAGCGAGCCGCTTCGGCGGGACGGCCACGGTGGCGCCGTTGCCGCCGCGACGCGACGACTGCAGCAGGTTGAGCACGCCGTTCTTGTATTCGACGAGCGCGCCGGTGGTGGCGATCGGCTTCGGCGTGAACAGCCCGAGCTCGGTCGTGCGACCGTAGGTGTTCGGGATGATGTTGATCGCCTCGGTGAGGGTGCGGGTACGGAAGCCGTCGCCCGCGAAGAAGTCCACAAGAGCCATTGCTCTCTCCTGTTATTGTCGTGTGGGGGGACGGCCGCCGCGGGGATCGCGCCGGTCGGTTGGTTACGCGCCGCGGCGCGCGATGATGCCCGAGTTGGCCTCAAGCTGAGCGGCGCCCGCATCGCGGAGTGCCTGGGTCGTGAAGGTCGCGCCGAAGATCAGGGCGTTGCTGTTGACCTTGCCCTTGCCGCGCCGGATGATGACCGCCTTCTTGTCGGCGCTGGTCGCGTCGATCATCTCGAGAAGCACGCCGCGGCACTGTTCAAGGCCCGTCGCGCCGGAGGCGGTCGCGACCGACCACTTGCCGTTTGAGGTCTTGATGCCGATCACGGTGCCGATGTCGAGGACACCGTTGCCGGTCTCGATGGTCACGGTCTCGCGGCTGTAATCGTTGGTGGCTTCGTCCTTCAGGACGTCGCTCGGGTAACGACCCTGGTTCACAACGGCCATATTACTTCTCCTTCTTCGCGTAGCGCGCGGCCATGACGGACGCGACGGTGGGGGCCGGGGCGTCGCCGCCATCGGTGGCGGTGATCTTCGGGTTGTCGCCCTCGCTCGCCATGCGAGCGCCGAAGTCGGTGGAAGCCTTGGCCGCCGGAACCTTGCCAATCGCGGCGAGGATCTTGTCGGCGCCCATGTCGCTGTCGGCGAGCAGGTCGACCGCCAGGTCCATGCGACCGACAGCAGCGTCGCTGCGCATCACGGTCGCCCAGCGCGAGCGCTCGGCGGCGACGGCGGACGCGGCCATTTCCGGCTCGTCCTCGTCGTCCTTCTTCGGCTCGCCGTCCTCGTCGGTCTCGACGGGGTCGCCCGCAGGCTTCTCCGCATCGTCGGCCGGCTCATCGGCCTCGGCGTCGGTCTCCGTCTCCGTCGGCGGCGCCTTGTCCTTATCCTCGGCCTCGGCCGACTGGCCGCCTCCAAGAATGCTCATCAGGCGCGTGCGGATGCTATCGCCCTTCATGGTCGACATGCAGTGTCTCCTTTCGGTTCGGTCAGGTGGCGGCGAGAAGCGCCATGAAGGCGTCAGATTCGGACGCCACGGTGTCGGCGAACCCGGCCGCGACCGCGTTCTTGCCGCTGTAGCAGCGGGCCTCGGTCGCCAGCACGGCGTCCTTCGTCATGCCGCGACCGCGCGCCACCGTCTCCGCGAACAGTTCGCGGGTGGCGTCGCACTCGGCGGTCAGTTCCTCGAGCACGCTCTTCGGCAGGCGCTCATAGCGGTTGCCGTCGACCTTGTGCTCGCCGCTGTGGATCAGGGTGACGGCGACGCCGCCCTTCTTCAGAGCCTCGCTCATATCCATGTGGAGCATGACGACGCCGACCGAGCCGACGCCGCCGGTACGCGGGATGATGACCTTGTCGCACTGGCTGGCGAGCGCGTAGCCGGCGCTGAAGCTCATCTCGTTCGCCATCCACCACGTCGGTTTGCCGCCGTTCGCGGCCGTGCCCTCGTAGAGCTCGTCGGCGAAGTCGAAGCAGCCCGAGACCTCGCCGCCGGGCGTGTCGCCGTCGAACATGATCGCCTTCACGTCGTCGTCGGCGCGCGCGGTGCGCAGGATCTGCGCCAACCCGTCATAGCCGGTCATCCCCGACCACGGGTGAACGCTGCCCAGCTTGTGAACCAGCGTGCCCTCGACCGGAATGATCGCGATGCCCTCGACCATCTCGTAAAGTTTGCGGACGCGCTCGGGTTCGCTTTCACCCATGAATGCCAGCTGCTCGAGGTCCGCCTTTGCCAGTGCGCGTGGCGTGTCGTCGAACTCCAGGCTCACGATACCGAGCCGGTTGGCGAGCGCCGCGACCAGCATCTCCGCTTTCTCCTGGCGGATCATCAGCGGCGCGTTGAACAGTCGGCTAGACAGGTGCGCGAAGCGGGTCATGCTCATTTGGCCGGGCCTTTTTTGCGCGGCGGCGGCGGCATGTCGTCCGCCTGATCGTCGGCGGGTGCCGCGGCCATCGGTCCGGCTTTCTGCGGCGGCCATGCGATGCCGTAGTCCGCAGCAAGCGCCTTCTCGGCGGCGAGTTGCGCGAAGTGGTCTTCGGGGTCGCGGCCATCCTCGGCCAGATAGTCCGCCAGCGTGTATTGGCCGCTCGACAGCAGCGTCTCGCCAGCGTTGGCTTCCTTGTTCGGGTCGATCGCCGCGGTGCCCGGGCTGGTCCACACCAGACGGCAGTACGCCGCCCGCATGTCGTAGTAGGACGGCGCGCCGCGCGGTAGTTTGATACGTCCGGTCTCGATCGCTTCCTCGAGCCAGCAGTCGACCATCGGCGTCAGCGCGCCCTCGGCGAAGCACTCGAGATCGGCCTGGTCGTCCTTCTTGACCTCGGCGCTGGCGGCACGGGCGCTTGAATAGTTGACCTGCGAATAGTCGTAGGTCAGCTGCTCGTAGGTGACGCCGCCGGCCGCCGCTACGCCGCGCAGCCATACGCGCTGCGACGTCTCAAAATCGCCGCCTGGCCCTTGGGGGTTGACCGTCTGGAACTCTTCGCCGGGCAGCAGGTGCCCGACCCGCGCGCCGTTGAAGATATAGCTGCGGTTCTCGTAGAACTGATTCTGAAACAGTGAGTATGCCTCGACCGCGCCCAGCCCGTCGTCGTCTGCGCCGTCAGGTGCTTCGGTCAGCGCCTTGAACATCAGATCGGACGGCAGCGCCGACTTGATGAATGCCGCATAGGTGGCGTTGATACCGGCGCGCTGCAGCTCGAGTTCGTCGCGCTTGCCGAGCATCCGCATCTTCGTCATCACCGGAGCCAGATGCGAGATGCCCTGCGTCTGCTCGGCCTGCGTCTGGTCGAAGCAGTGGATGACGCGCTTCCGGCCCCATGCCGTGACCGCCATGATGCGCGTCCAGCTGAAGTTCTTCGACAGGTCGACCATCAGCAGGTCGCCCGGGTTCGCGTTCCGAATCCAGTAGGCGACGGGCGCGCCGTAGCTATTGATCTCAATGCCGTCGCGCAGCGTCGACGAGTTGGGCTTGCCGTAGGGGTTCGACAGGCGCTGCGGATCGACCAGGCGAAACGCGGTGCCATAGCGCCCGCCGCGGTTCGGCAGCCACATCGGCACCGTCAGGCAGCGGCCATCGACCTTCCAGTGCCGATAGAGCACCCGGGCCATCATGCCGAAGTTGAGGCGCTGACCAGCATCGCAGTTGCGCGCCGGGTCGCGGGTGAACAGCGCCCACTCGGACTCAATGGCCTTGTTCAGTTCGCGCCCCTGCTCGGCGGTGATGCCGAGCGCGTTGTAATCGACCTGCACCTGCAACTTGACGTTCGGGCCAAGGACGTTGTCTACCTTCCGCTTGATGAGCGAATGCGCGACCTCGTTATTGCGCACCAGATCGTGAGCGCGGGCGTCGATCGCCTTGCGGTCCTCAAGAATGGCAGCGTCTGGCGACAGGCCAGCCGGGTTCCATGCGCCGAGCTCGACAGATGACGTGCTGGCTGCCGCATAGGACGACGAAGTCAGCCACGCGCCCTTGCGGAGCGGCACGACGTTCCCGGTGGTGGCGACATCGCTCATGCAAACATCGGCCGCATTGAGCCGCGGCGGGGCAGGTTATTCACCGCACCGCCGGCGTCCGCGATCAAGCCGTCCAGCTCGGACAGGTAGCCCTTCAGGTCGTCGACGTTCGCCTTCGCATAGGTCAGCCGGCGACCGTCGCGCCAGACCTCGACGACCGTCTTCCCCATGCGCAGTTCGTGAAGGGCCGCAGCTACCTCCACGCGCCGTGCTTCAAGGGTTGCCAGATCGTCCGCCATCAGGATGCGAGCCTTTCCATCAAGTTCGAGCGCCGCTCCGCCAGGGTTGCGGGTCGCATAGGCGGAGCGGCGCCGTCCTGCGCGTCCAACCCTGGGGAGAACCGATCGACGCGCAGAATAGGTGTTGCCCACGACGGCGGGCGGTTGATCCAGTCGATGCTCGGCCGGTCCGGCTTCAGCATTTGGCGAACCGCCTCGTTGTAGGCGAGTAGGTCCAGCGTCTCGTTCGGCCCGCGCCGCGTCCACACACCGTCCACCAGCGCCTCGTTCGTCAGCTCGTCGATGAATCGCGGGTCGAAGTCCGCAGGCAGGTGAACGTAGCCCGGCCCCGGCGCTTCGACGCCGACCCGCTCCGCGACCAGTTCCTTCAACTTGTGGACGCCCAGGTCGTACTCGACGACCACCGGCTCCATCGGCCGGCCTTGATCGTCGCGGTTGACCTCGCGGCCGTTGCCGATCTCCGGCGCCTTCGCCGACGCCGCACCCTTGATGAGCCGCAGCTTGTAGGCGTTCGAACCGCTGCAGATGCCGCGCTTCATCTGGCGCCCGAACTCGCGCGCCTTCCACGTCACCCCAGGCACGCCGCCGGTGTCGATCGCGGTTGATGCGACCGGCAGCAGCATCGCACCGTCGGCGGCGAGCGGGTAGCGCGCCTTCATCACCTGATCGCGAATGACCAGCCAATCTTCCTGCCGCATGCCCGGCGCCAGCGACCGCCCGTTCGGGCCGGCTTTCAGCGTGTAGCGGTCCACGATCCAGCACTCGCCGTCGTGGCCCCAGCCGACGATCATCACGTCAAACTTGTCGCCGCCGACGTCGACCGCGGCGGTCAGGTAGAGCACACCTGACGGCACGACCTTCAGCGGCTTCGACCACTCGGCCTCCGTGTCGTCCTTGACCCGGCGCTTCAACCTGGCGGCGTCAAAGGCTCGAGCGCTGCCGCCGGCACCCTCATAGACCTCGCCGAGCGACTTGACCGTGACCTGCCTGAGCCGGTCCGACTTGCGCGTCTTCTCAAAAAAGACCAGCGCGCCGACATACTCCCGCGCCAGCTTGGGCCAGCTCACGAACGGGGACATGGTGCCGTGTATCCAGAACGAGGCTGTGTCGTTCGGGCGCGGCTCGCCCGTGACGGCGCCGTCCACTGCGATCGTCTGGCCTTCAAATATCCACCGGCCAAGCGACAGCATCCCGGCCTTCTCGGCATCGAGGATGGCGCCGCCGCAGTGCGGACACACTAGGCACGCGGTCGCCTCAACATGGTCGAGCAGGTCGTCGTCTGCCATGCCCTCCGGCCTCGAATAGTCGAGCGTCGTGCGCCACTCTGCGGTCGGGCACGGGCTCGACCAGCCCTCGCAGTGCGGACAGGGCCAATACCACAGCCCACGCGATCCCTCGCGCCACGCCGGCGAGATGCCGTCGGTCCAGCCCGCGTCCGGGTGACTGCACAGATACGCCTTGCCGGTCGCTCCATAGGCACGGGCGCGAATGTCCATCTGCTGCTTGAAGTTGCCGCGCAGCGTCTTGCGGAAACCGTCGATCTCGTCGGCCACGATGAACGGTGCCTGCTTCATGCGGATCGAGTTCAGGTTCGCCGGCAGCAGCTGCACAAACCGTCCGCCGATGCGCTTCAGCGTCCGCTTGTCGTCACTCGGCTTCTTGCCGATCTTCGCCCGAATGTCGGCGTGCAGTTCGAAAAACGGCGTGAACATCGTGTCGGCGTAGCTGCTGACATCGGACTCGCCGGGCAGATACCAGAGCACGTCGGTCAGCGGTCCGAACCGAAGTTTCTTCAGCAGCGCGTTCTCGGCGGCGATCGTTTTCCCGCTGCGCGCTGGCCCGACCACCACAACCGTCCGCACCAGAGGATCGTCGAGCGCGTCCTGCGGACCCAGAATGTACGGCGTCAGCGTCGGCGACCAGAGCCGCGCGCCGCCGTCCGCAGTCGGGATCATCCGACCTTGCGCGGCCGCCTCGGTAATCGAAATCTGTTCCGGCGGTGTGAGCAGTCGGAGCGAGCGCAGCGCCAAGTCGCGCGGACTTTTGCAGTAGCCGTCCGCAGCTAAGCGTTCGAACTCCGCTTCAAGATCACGCCGCGAGCTTGACATTGTGACTGGCGACGAACCGCTCCATGCGCCCTTGCAGGTTCACCAGCAGCGTCCGCATCGCCCCTTCCACGCTGAGTCTGACCTGCGCGTCCCACTGGCCGGCCGGGTCGATCTTCGACAGCAGGCCCAAGGTCTCGGATTGCAGATGGCTGTGATAATCGTCGAGGAACGCCAGAGTGTCGTCGGCGACAACGTAGCGCCCTTGCTGAAGGCGGAGTCGGTGCTGGTCCATCGTGATCTGCCCAACGGTGCGGAGGTCCGCGATGCTCAGCCCCTCGTCCGATTCCTCGATCGCGGCGACCGCGGCCTTGCCGCCGACCCCGGACAGGCGTTGGAGCCTGACCGCCTGGGCCTTGCGGCGGTTCTGCGCGGCGACGTGCTTGGCGATGAGATAATCAAGCGTGGCCCGCACGTTGAAGCGATAGGGGACGCCCTCTGACCCGCGCTGCAGCATCGGCACGTTCGGATCGTCGCCGATCGCCTTCTTGAGACCGCGGCTGCTGACGCCGACGACCTTCGCCATCTCGTCGAAATTGCATTCGTCCTTCGGCTTAGCCCGCTTGCGCGCCGCCCGCAGACTGGTCAGGCGAGTCGCTGGTTCGGGCTGCGTGAGGCTCACGGCTGACTTGGCGAGCTACGGCGTCAGCGGCATCATGCCGCCATCGCCACGCACGCCGCCTGCAGCGCGGTGATTTCGCTTTGAGTCAGCATGCGCTTGGCGAGACCTCCCCAGGCGATGCGGCCGAGTATCGGATTGGTTGGGGATGCGCCGACCTGGGATGCAGTACCGATTGCACCACCGTTGACGCCGCTGTGGGCAGGAACGCTGGTGGCGGTGCCAATCTGAGTACCGTTCAACCACATTTTCATGGTCTGGGTGGCGTTGTCATAGCCTAGAGCCAGAAAATTATAGGCGCTGGCCGACATCAGGGTGTCGGCGTTGGCGACGACCAGCTGCGTCGTGGTCGAACACGACGCCGCGCTTCATGCCGCGAAACGTCGCGCGGGTGATCGTCACGCCGTTGCCGCGCCGCATTACAGCGCCCCGACACGCAGAGTGCCGTTGTAAATCCCGCCGTTGCAGATAATCGGCAACAGCTCGGAGACAGCCATTCCGGTCCCCATGACCGGGCGAGCGGGCAGGCCCCGGCCACTCTCAAACGACGATGTGCTCGTCAGCAGCTTCGCGAACGTCGAAGCCTCCAGGCCACTTTCGGCCCCGATGTAGTCGCTGATCGAGCCGTCGGACGAGAACGGGGTGCCCCGCAGCAGATCGTAGCGGGTCGTGGCGGCGGGCAGTGCCCCGACCGTGCTGGTCATGCGGACCGTGCGCGCGCCCGTGATAGCCGCCGTCAGGTTCGACAGGGCTGGCCAGGTGGTGCCGCTGTTGAGCGAGGCAAAGTGACCGGGGAGGCCCGTAGTGGTCGTCCCGTCTGCTGCCTCTATGTCGGCGCTGAAAACCACGTCGAAGGCCGTGCGGGCCGGGCTGGTAAACGTCGCGCTCACCACCTGCGGTGGGCTTTCGATGGAGCTGTCCACCAGCAGCCGCGCCATGGCCCGCCCGATGCGGTAACCGCCGCGCGGGTTGCCCTGCGCGTTGGTGGACTGGTGCGGACTTGCGTTGGCACCCATTTCCCAGTCGAGCAGGAACGACGCCAGTCGCCATGTGCCGCCGCTGACCGCCTTGCCATACTGCGCGTTGCGCATGTTCCAGGTCTGCTCGGTGTCGTTAGACCGCTGGTGCGGCGTCACGCAGTAGAGCGGGTTTTGCGTCGATAGCGCCGTGTTGAACTTGGTCTTGAGCAGTTCCATGTTGGCCGCGTAGGAAGCCCAGCTGCCAACGTCGTTGGTGCCCTGCATCCACATGATCGCGGACGCCTGGTAGTCGCAGCTGACGAAGGCTGCCGTGGCAAAGTTGCTCCACAGCAGGTTAGTCAGGTCGGCACCCTGATTGCTGTCGTGAATATCGTTAATCCACGCGGTGATGCCGGAGCCGGGCACAGTGCAGTCCTGTATGAGCAGGGGTACACCGCCGCTGTCCGCGTGCCACTGGTTGGCCCATGCCACGATGCCGTTGCCGATGGTGGCGGCGTTGGTCAGCACCTCCTTCAGCGTCGATGGCCGGTCCTTGATCGTCTTGTCGCTGGGGCAGCTATAGAAGACCTTCATGCCAGTGGCGGCGGAAAGCAGGCCCGCCCCGGACGATCCCAACTTGTCGTTCTGGCTCTGGCCCCACGGCATGATGACGGCCCCGACGTAGAGCCCGTTCGAGTTACGCACCACCGTAGCCGGGACGGCGCTGTCGCGAATCGCCACCGTGTAGGGGCCACCGACCGGCACCGCCGCGAAGCTAACCGTGAACACCCCGCCGGTCGGCGTCGCCACCTTTGTCGCCCAGTCAAAGCCGGAGACGGCAGCGCCCGCGGCGTCCTCCAGGCGCGCCTCTATCGAGGTCGGAGTAGTGCTGTATGTGCCGCTGAGAAACACCGCGGGCGTTGTGTTGCGGATGCCCTCGAAAAAGCGCGAGGTGCGCTCTTGCAGCACCAGGTTGATACCCGCCGTGTAGTTATCGAACCAGTTATCGATGGGACTACTGGCCAGGCTGCCCGCTACGTTAATGTAAAGACCACGCTGCCCAGTGATGTTCTTGTTGACGGAGCTATCGGTGTAGCTGCTCCCGACTTGTACGCCAGCCGACCAGACAGAGAGCACCGCGTTGCCGCCACTGACGGCGCAGCGAAGTTCGAGCTGAAGGGAGTTCGTCAGGCCGCTCACCGTGAGGATCGGTGAGCCGCCCACTACACCGTTGGTGATACGGTAGACCCGCGCGCTGGTGCCGCCGGTTTGTGGCCGCATCCAGTAACCGTTGAACGTTGCCAGCGACGTGCCGCTGGCCATGACAAGCGGACCCCAGCTTGAGCCGACGCTGCCTAGGAAGTCGCAGCCTACCGCCTGTGACAGCGACCCGTCGTCGTCACGCAGGTAGACCTGCGGCGTGCTCGTCGCAGTTGTGCCGCGACTTAGCGACGTGCCGGTGGTGCCGATCGTAATCGTGTTGTCGCCGAACAGGAAGCTCCACCCCGTCCTGGCCGACAGAAGCTGCCCGGCGGTGCCGGTAAAGTTGTCGGTAAACGGCATTAGGTGACACTCCCGCTGGTAAAGCGGCCAAAACCGTTATGGACAATGCTATGGGCAGCAATCGCTGCAACCGTCGTTGAGTCCAAGGTTACGGCAGTGCCACCCGGCAAAACTGTCAGCGCCGAATCATACGCTTGGCCAATTATCGCATTGGCAAGTTGGCCGCTGATCGAGACTGTAACCTCAGCCACGCCGTTGACCGTCACGGTCAGGTTGGCCGTGCCGGTGCCGGTCCCGTTGGTGGCGGTGACGGCGAACACGTCGGTCGGCGACCCGCTTTCGACCGCGTTCATCGCAGCGTTGTTCGGCGTGTATGTATAGGCTCCGCTGGCGACCGTCACGACCAGTGTACCGTAGGTGCCAACCTTGGTGAGCGTCGTTGTACCGGTACCGCCGGTGAGGCCATAGCTCGTCGGCGACTGTGTGGCAGCGATGCTGCCTGTGGTGACAGAAAACACGTCGGTTGCCGAAGTGTCGGTGTAGGCGAAGCTGATCGGGGTGACGACCGGTACGGGAACTGCGATCGTTGCCGTACCGCTCGTGACCGCAGTAGCAGCCGCATCGGGGTGCGACTGGGTGACCGAGTAGGCATACGACCCGGCCGCGAGTCCGCTAACGCCCACGACGATCTGTGTCTTCGCGCCGTTGAACACCGCACCCGCCGCCAGTGCGCCGGTCAGCGCCAAGTCGTCGCCTGCCACACGCCCGGTGATGTTGGCGAGCACCGTGCCCGCCGCCTGGGCGCCGCTGAGGCCCGACACCGGCGTCACCGTGACGCCGGCTAGGGCGACCTCAAGGACGTTCACCACGGTGACCGCGACGGCGCGCGGCACCACACCGTTGATGCCGTCGCTGAGGCCAAGCACTAGGTCGTAGACGTTGCTGGCAGCAGCGGAGCTGGGCACCTCAAAGTTCGGCGCGGTGACGAAGCGCACGGCCGCGCCGGTGATCGCGAACTTGGCCGCATCTGCGCCACCCTGGATCGAATATGTCAGGGCGTCCGCTTCGGCATCAGTTGCCGAGCAGGTATAGAAAGCGGTCGCGGTGTTCTCATTGACGCTGACCGCCGACGACGAGGTCCACACGGGCGCGGCGTTCGGAGGGACTACGATTCCGGCAGCGCGCTTGCGGACCGATGTGGTAAACAGGCCGACGCCGAGACCGATCATTCAGGCGAGCCCGACGAGTCCGGTGGCCGTAGTTCCCGTGCGTACCTGCCTCGCGCGCACTGGGATGATGGCGCCCGCGCCGACCGCAAGCGTCACCTGGGCAGTGTCGTTGAGGGCAATCAGGACGAGATTGCCGGCGCCGCCGACAAAGATGGCCTTCGTTGGCACCGGAAGATCGGAGTTCGCGGGAGTGATGTCGAAAATCCTGCTCGCCGGATGGTCGGGCGTGTCAAACATTGAGACGTCGGGCATGCGGAACACTCCCCTGCCAAGGTTGCAAGAGCCGAGCCGGCTCGACTGTGAAAATAAATATAGCTGAGGGCGCGGTTACGGCTGTAGCAAACCGGCTTTTACAGTTTTCGGAGCGCTTCGCCCAAGGAAAAGACCCGACCGCTTTCGCAGTTCGGGCCATCCGCATGCAGCAAAATCATTTTTCTACGTGCGCGTCAATCCTCCTCGGGAACTTTTTTCGCACGGCGAGGGCGGTGCAGTCCCTCTTTCTTGTCGATCTCGGCGAGTTCGCACAGGCCGTCGCGGATCAGCGCGAGGTCTAAAGCCGGCATCCGCTCGAGCCTGAGAGCTCTAACCATGCGGTCTATTTCCCGCCGGGTGTCGGCCTGGCGACGTTCGGCCTTCCGCCGCTGTTCCTTGTTGCCGACGCCGAGCTGGAGCGTTTGCACGGCGAGGTTCGCGCGCTGCTTGCGGGTCTCCGCAAGATAGCC
>Ga0105048_10004571_pt1 | contig 22483 bp, 21 predicted proteins | sample MAT05_FD_78382 | JGI IMG/M metagenome (GOLD analysis project Ga0105048, IMG submission 78382) | Freshwater microbial communities from Lake Fryxell liftoff mats and glacier meltwater in Antarctica - MAT-05 | ecosystem: Environmental > Aquatic > Freshwater > Ice > Liftoff microbial mat | place...
ACTTTACCAAATTGCTCAAGTGCTTACTGGTTGAGGGTTCTGGTCCCTCTCCTTTGGAGAGGGGTTGGGGTGAGGTCATGCAGGCTTGATAAGGCTTTCAGACATTTAGTCGGACAACAATAAAATTTTATGTCTAAGCAAATTGTCGTACATAAATTTTGAGATATTAATTAATAAAGAAACTGAATCGCTTGCTTACGGAAGTAAAAACCTATTTATGTCTCTACAAACTCCTTATCCGAATTATGTATTTATTCCCATAGTCTCCTATTTGAGTAATGAATTGTAGTTGAGTATTTTTTTTAGAATAAATTATTAAGGGGAGACCATTTGTGTTTGCCAGACTTAAAAAAGAAAAACCAGTTTTTTTAGCGGTATTTTTTAAATTACTGTACTCATCAACATTTAATGTAATATAAGCAACGTAAGCACCTTTGACTGGTTTTGAGTATTGGAGAAATTTGCTTGCTCTCCCAGTAGAAATATCAAGATCATAAGCATATTAATAAAAAGTATCAACTTCAAGTACTTTAGTTTCTTGAAATCTATATCCTTAAGAAATAGCTATACTATCAAATATGTCAAAATTACTTTTTTTTAAGAATCAAGAGATCTTTTAAAGATATATCCTGACAAAAGGTATTTGTTGTTAAAAATGAAAATATTATAACAAACGTATTCTTCATAATCATTTGTTTACAGTAATAAATAAAATTAATTCTTCTAATTGATTGCTAATTTAACTATTTTTTTCAAGCATATACATTTAGGTATAAAGATACTCGCTCGTTAAAATTCCAACTGTTCAAAATTGGCCGGATTGGAGTGGATACCCCGGGGAAGGATTGCCGGCGTACAAAATATTTTTCGCAAATATCAAACAATACACATCATTTTACTCAACAATAAATCCCTTTCACCATCGTTTTAAAAAGTATTGTTTTTAACCGTTTTAAATTGAATGTTAAAAGGTTGCATAATTAACTTTTACAAGTTACCTTTGCAGCCACCGAAGAAATTCTATTATCAAATTGTTTGTAGGACAAGACTCACAGAAGATTACAGCTAAGCATTTTCATTGTAAGAAACAACAGGGGAGTAAATAACACAAGATTAAGTCGTACATACTGTAAAACACCATTTTACGTATGAAACACTTATTTTTTGTTGCTGTTGCCACTGGCATTTTTACAGGAACATCTTTTTCAGCAAAGGCACAAACCAATGTAAACATTGAACGGCTTACAGAAAAATCGAAGCCAAAGCCCAAATTAAAATTTATTGAAGGTATTGAGATAGCACCAGGTAAAATAACTGATGTGGCAATTGCTACGCCTGAAAAGGAAAGGATCACCATACCCGTTACATCTGTTGCCATCAATTCACCTGGTTCAGGCAGCAACATAGAAAAATGCTCTGCCCTGCAGTTTAAGTATGCCATGCTGATGGACAGGGAAGTGGAATCTGTCAGCAATTTTTCCCTGTACAATTTTATTGAAGAATGGTGGGGTACCCGTTACCGATATGGTGGTTCGGATAAAAAGGGAATCGACTGCAGTTCATTTAGCAGCCAGTTGATGCAGGCTATCTACCATATCAATATACCCCGTACAGCAAAGGATCAATACAAGGCATGTGATAAAGTAGACACGGAAGACCTGGAAGAGGGTGACCTTGTTTTCTTTAATACAAGAGGTGGAATTAGCCATGTGGGTGTATATCTTGGTGATCATTATTTTGTACACAGTAGTGTAAGCGGCGGTGTTACCATCAGCAGTCTGTTGGATGAATACTACAGTCATCATTTTATTAATGGCGGCAAGCCGGCTGTGCAGCATTAAAACAACAACCTATTATTTAAAAGGAGAATTTTTATTCTCCTTTTTTAATGCCCGCCTTTTTCAACACTGTTTTCCATACGGGCAAAACATCGGCAGATAATTTCAGCCATAAGGTTCCTGAAATATACAACAGTAAAAAGCTAATGCTGCGGACAATGATCCATTCAAAGCCCTGGCGGGAATCGAATAAAAAATAACAAATGTAATAACAAGCCACCCCAAGTAAAATGGTGTAGCCTGTCTCTTTCGTAAAAGGTTGGAGGTTGTATTTTGTTTTTAAAAACCAGTACCGGATCGTATTGTACACTGTAAATGCAAACAGGTTGGCAACGGCCGGGCCCAATACACCATATTTGTATTTGGTTAAAACATAGTTGAGTGGTAAAGTGAGCAGCAACAGGATCATGCCGGTATAAAATTCAAATTTCCAGCGGGTAGACGTGCTGATGATCTGGCTGCTTACACCCGAGCCCATATCAATGATACGGTAAAGACCAATAAAGAAAAATATCCAGCGGGCATCGAGGTAGCCGGATTGCAGTTTAAAAGTAAAAACGCCATCGGCAAAGTTGAGCCATATCAGGGCAAACATGCCCGTACCAAATAACAACTGGTTGATAGCGGATTGCTGGTAGATCCGTTGTATCCTCCCCATATCCTTATCTTTCCATGCCTGTGATAAGGCGCCGATGGAAGAGGCTATGATGCCCCGCTGTGGAGCCTGTATCAGGCTGGCAATATTTTGAGCCAGGGAGTACACCGCCACTGCAGCAAGCCCATCAGTGAGTACGGAAGCAATTACCAATGAATCGAAAACAGAAGAGATGGCGAATACCAGTGTGCCGCTAAAAACGAACAGTACCAGGGTGAGTATCTTTTTATAAAACTTTTTGGTGACCCGGCTCACCTTAAACGTTAGATGGATATACCCTTTTGCCAGCATATACGCCAGCAGCATCAATGCAACCGCTAAATAAGTAAAGGAATAAATTTTGATAAAAATATCAAAGTTGGCAAGTAGCCCGGCAAATGTGAGTACAATTAATATTGTGGTAAATAATCGAAATTGCACTTCCCGCAAAAAGTTGGTGAGGATGGCTTTTTTTAACTGCCAGGCATAGCTTTCTAAGATGCCAAATAAAGTGAGGCCAAGGCCAAATGGAAATACCCAATAGTAATATTGTATCAACTCCGGCGAGTTGCCAAACTTACGCACAACCACATCCCGGAAGCAGATGCCGCTGATGGCTACGAAGCAGAAGCCAATGAGTGAAAACAACAATGCCCACGAAAGGATATCATTTCTTTTTTTATCTAAATTGTCTTTGTAGTAGGGATAAAATTTAGATATATAGGATGGCATGCCCAGGTTGGCGAAAGAAAACATCAGGGTGCCTATTGCAATGAAAATACCGGTAAGGCCATATTGCTCTTTGGTGAAGCCCCCTTCTTTGGTAAACAGGTAAGTATTAAAAAAACCCAGTGCAAAGCCAAAATATACCATCACCGATGAAATAATACTTTGCCTCCTTATCTGGCTCATAGTTGTGTTTGGCGCTAAATTAATCTACCTTTTTTGTATTGATATAAAAATTTGGGTCAACTGAAAAACTATTATCTCCTTCCGGATACAGGCTAAGGGTTTTCCAGCTTTCCGTTGGCCTTAACCAGCGTTCGCCTTTGAATGCAATTTTTATTGGCAGCTTAAATCCTTTGATACAGTTGCTGTACCGGTATGTTAGTTTGTATCCCTCGATTTTATATTCAAAATCTGGTATTTGTGTAGTTCTTAAATATTGGTCAAATACTTTGCTGAAATTAATTTTGCTTTGCGTGTTGATATAGTTTTCAACCTGTTTGGTAGTTACCGTCTGGTGATAAAATGTTTTGTTCAGTCCCCGTAGTATTTTTCTAAACAACACATCATTATTAATCACCTGGCGGATGGTATGAATCATGTTGGATGCTTTACAGTACATATCGCCGCTGCCTTCCTTGTTTACACCATATTGACCAATTACAGGCACATCATTGCGTATCTTATTTCTGAGGCCTGTAATGTAGGCCGTGGCGGCTTTTTTGCCATAATAATATTCTGTAAAAAGTGTTTCGCTGTAGTTGGTAAAGCCTTCATGCACCCACATATCAGCAATATCTTTAGCCGTGATGTTGTTGGCAAACCATTCATGGCCGCTTTCATGTACAATGATAAAATCCCACTTCAGGCCCCAACCGCTGCCACTCATATCCTTTCCCATATAACCATTTTTGTACCCGTTACCATAGGCTATGGCACTCTGGTGCTCCATGCCCAAATGTGGAGCATCCACCAGTTTGTATCCATCTTTATAAAAAGGGTAGGGGCCAAACCAGTATTCAAATGCTTTCATCATCCTGGGGGCATCTTTAAACTGTTCTTTGGCTTTGGTTAAATTAGAATCCAGCACCCAGTAGTCCATATCTAACCTGCCGGCTTCACCTTTGTAAACTTCATTAAAATGAACATACTTGCCGATATAAGGAATGAAGTTGTAATTGTTGATTGGGTTGGTAACTGCCCAATTATAAGTGGTTGTGCCATTGGCATGGACCGTTTTACCCCTGAACCGGCCATTTCCTACAGCGACCAAACTATCAGGAATGCTGATGTGCATTGCCGCGCTGTCGGGTTCATCGCTTTGAATGTCTTTGCAGGGATACCACACACTGGCGCCTAAGCCCTGGCAGGCAATACTTACAAATGGATTATTATTTTTGTCCTTCTTCCACACAAGACCGCCATCCCAGGGGGGAAGTTTGGCGATCCGTGGTTTGCCATGATAATAGATGGTCAATTCATTTTTAGGCCTATCCGTTGACAATATTTTACTTTCAAAAAAGTAAGCATTACCAGCTTGTTTGAAGTTAGTGATTACAGTATTGTTTCCGGCTACACGTGACACAATACTGTCTAATATGAGCGGCTGCTGTAAATCGATCTGCATCAGATCTCCCTTTTTCAGTACTTGATAATGAATCGTATTATGTCCGCTAATGGTGCTATCCTCCAGTTGAAACGTAACATGCAAATCATATTTGGTCACATTCCACCAATCCCTGCCCGGCCCGTTACTGCCGCGTAAAGTATCTGCCTGCGTGAAACTGGTATTTTTACTCAATGGTTGTGCCATGGCAACTTCACATATCAGTATTGACAAACTTAAAACAACAAATAGTTTATAGCTTCGCTTCATCCGTAAATTTTTAATTCGCTAATTTAGATTTCTTTTACTGCATTTATGAACCGCTCCTGCAATTATCAAATAGTAATTATCAAATTATTTATTATAACCTGCTTATTCAGCCTGGCAGCCTGCAAAAATCATCAGCACCCCGATAAAAAAATATTCCACTACAACGAACAAGCGGGCATAGCGTCCCTCGATCCTGCATTTGCCAAGAACCAGAGCATCATGTGGGCAGTACATCAACTGTACAGCACATTAATTGAAGTAGATGAAAAGATGCAACTGAAGCCATCGCTTGCTAAAAGCTGGGAAATTTCACCGGATAATCTTTCCTTTATTTTTCACCTGCGTACCGATGTTTATTTTCATGACGATGCTGCTTTTCTAAATGGCAAAGGAAGGTTGTTGACAGCCCTGGATGTGCAGTACAGTTTCAGCCGCATCATGGATAAAAATACTGCGAGTCCGGGTGCCTGGATATTCAACAGCAGGGTTGATACTTTACAACCATTTACTGCCCTGAATGATTCAACCTTTCAATTAAAACTGACCAGGCCATTTCAACCCATACTGGGCATTTTAAGTATGCAGTATTGTGCTGTGGTTGCAAAAGAGGCAGTAGAAAAATATGGCAACAATTACCGAAGCCACCCGGTTGGTACCGGGCCTTTTGCCTTTGTAGCGTGGGAGGAGGGGCAGGCATTGGTGTTGAAAAAAAATGAGCACTATTTTGAAAAAGACAGCAGCGGCTATGCGTTACCGTATATTGACGGCATCAGGGTTTCCTTTTTCGACAGTAAGGCCACCGAATTCCTGGAGTTTCAGCAAAACCGGCTTGATTTTATAAATGATATTGAAGCATCTTTTAAAGATGAGATACTCACAAAATCAGGTAACCTGAAAAAAGAGTGGGAAGGAAAACTGCTGTTACAAAAACATCCTTATCTCAATATTGAGTACCTGGGTATTTTGGTGGATACTAACAATTCCCTGGTAAAACAATCACCCTTGCGGTTGAAAAAAATACGGCAGGCAATCAACTATGGTTTTAACAGGAGGAAGATGATGCTGTACCTGCGGAATTCTATTGGCACCGCTGCGGAAAGTGGCTTTGTTCCCACCGGGCTTCCTTCGTATGACAGCAATGTGGTAAAAGGATATCATTACGATATAAAAAAAGCAAAGCAGTTATTATATGAGGCAGGTTTTCCCAACGGGGATAAATTGCCCGTAATAAAGTTATTGACCATACCTGTATATGCAGACCTTGCCGGCTATATTGCCAATGAATTATTGCAGGTAGGAATAAAGGTGCAGGTGGAGACTGTTCAGAAAAGTCTGTTGCTGGAGCAAACGTCTAAATCGCAGGCGCTTTTTTTCAGGGGAAGCTGGATAGCGGATTATCCTGATGCTGAAAATTATTTAAGCGTTTTCTACAGTAAGAATCCTGCGCCGCCAAACTACACCCGGTATCACAACGAAGCCTTTGATGCCTTGTATGAAAAGGCCAATGCTGAAAAAAATGACTCCGTTCGGTATATACTCTATCAGCAGATGGACCAGGTGCTGATTAATGACGCACCGGTAGTACCATTGTGGTATGATATGGCGATACATTTAGTGCACACCAACATCACGGGCTTTGTTCCCAACAGCCTGAACTTATTGGAGTTAAGAAGGACAAAAATTATAAAATAATTTGAGACAAAATTCTTTAATTTTAAGAAAAATGTCTATATTTGTGAAAAGGATAAATTATGAAAGCAGAAAATAAATCATCTGAAAAGGTTTATAAGCAGTATTCAAATTACCTGAATAATGAAGCGTTAAGCATTGTTGCGGAGCCCCAGGAAGTGTATGCTACGGCTTTCAATGATATGGTGGCAGTAGCTAATTATGATAAAGATTTTGCTGCAGATTTATTAGATGTTTCTTACAAAACTGTTACCCGCTATCAAAAAGAAAAAAAGAAGCTAAGCCCGCTTCAGAGCGAGTATATTTTAAAAACCATTGCTTTGTTCAATAAAGGCAATAAAGTTTTTGGTGCCGAAGAAAGCTTTAACCGCTGGCTCGATAAGCCCGCCTTTGGCCTGGGAAATAATATACCCCGCAGGCTCATTACCACCGTGGGTGGTATCAATTATGTTATTGACGAACTCAACCGGATAGCCCACGGAGACCTGGCATAACTGATATGACCGTTTTCAGAATTACAGCAACACAATGGAGTAAACAACTAACTGGGTCGGGATACCCTGCCAGGTGGAACAGTCGTGGCAATATTGTTATTTACACAGCCCAAAGCAGGGCGCTGGCATGCCTGGAAAACCTGGTGCACAGAAGCGGCGAAGGTAATAATGCTTTATTTAAAGTGATGCTAATAGAAGTTCCTGATTCGCTTAAAGTGGAGGTAGCAGACACCAACATTTTAAAGAAAGAATGGTATGCACTAGTCAATTATCCCTATTGCCAGGCAATTGGTGATCAATGGGTGAGGGAAGCAAAAACAGCCCTGATAAAAGTACCATCGGCGGTTATTAAGCAGGAATACAATTATTTGCTGAACCCCAATCACCCCGACTTCAAGAAAATAAAATTAACAGGTACTGAACCTTTCGATTTTGATGAGCGGTTTTGATCAGTGTTTCTTCAATTTATTCTTAAACACTTTTTGAAATTTTTCCAGCTTGGGCCTTATTACAAACTGGCAATAACCTTCGCCGGTATTGTTGTTGTAATAGTTCTGGTGATAACCTTCTGCAGGATAAAATTTTACAAATGGCTCCAGGGTGGTTACAATGGGTTTGTCCCAGGCGCCACTTTTATTCAATGCCGCTTTGTATTTTTCTGTTTTTGTTTTTTGTTCCCCGTTATGATAAAACACCACACTTCTGTATTGAGTTCCAATATCATTGCCCTGCCTGTTGAGTGTGGTGGGGTCATGCACTTGCCAGAAAATCTCCAGCAGTTCATCAAACGTAACTTTAGCCGGGTTATACACTACATTCAGGCATTCTGCATGACCCGTAGTGCCGGTACACACTTCTTTGTAGGTGGGGTTTGCGTTAAAGCCACCGCTGTACCCGCTTGTAACTTTTATCACACCTTCCACTTCCTGGAAAATAGCTTCGGTACACCAGAAACACCCGGTACCAAAAGTGGCCGTATCAGTAACCGCAGCAGTTGAATTATCCATAGTTGTTATTTTAATCGTTTCAGTTTGACTGGCAAACAATACCAGGCCGGTAATAGTGGCAATGGCCAATAATATTTTTTTCATTTTAAATTATATTTGCACCAGATACGCAAAAGTAAATGGCTCAGATGATGAAACAATTTATCTTTAAATAAGTTTAACAAATGACTCCTTAAAGATAGCAGGACGTTGAAACACCGGAAACCTTACAAGTAAAACTTTTTCTATTTTGAAGACCAGCATGTATGTTGTCGTGTTATCATCGTTGTGCCTCCCCTCAACAAATTTGGTGGTACACGCTCTTTTACGGTATATCATCACGCTGTTGTTGGTTTCGGGCTTATTAATGTATTCATTATCTTCATGCCATACAAAAAATAAAGGCAGCATGAATAACTGTAAAGCACATGCCCTGCGTTTAAAGCCAGGGCAGGACCTCAAAAAGGAGATCCACCAGTTCGTAGTAAAAAATCAAATTAAAGCAGGTTGGATCAGCACCTGTGCCGGCAGCCTAACAGATTTCAATATCCGGTTTGCTAACCAACCGGAAAGCAGCAGGGGAAACGGCCATTTTGAAATTGTGAGTTTAACAGGCACAGTCTCTGTAAATGGTTCACACATTCATATCAGCGTAAGTGACAGCTCTGGCAAAACAATCGGCGGGCATCTGGCAGACAGCAATATTGTTTACACTACTGCAGAGATCGTGATACTAAGCAGCGATGATTTTATTTTTACAAGGGAAAAAGACGGCAGTACAGAATGGGAGGAATTACAGGTGGAAAAAGTAAACGTTCAATAATAAAAAAGTGACCCGATGAAAAGAATATTGACAGACCGTCCTGCACCGCTGCTGATTGTTGTTCCACTGATCTTATTTCTGCTGCATACAATTTTTTTTGCAGATCCGGTATTGGATGCTTCCGTTTTTTTTTGGATGGCCTTTGCTTTTGTCATTCTTCCCTTTCTGCTTCATTTTTTACTAAAGGCATCCGGAAAATGGGATCCTGTTGTTTGCAGGGTTCATGTATATGTCACCATCTCGGTGGTAGTGCTGCTTTTTACCCTGCTCTTTGTAAACACGAATTCTAATTCGTATCCACAGCAGTATGGGGTGCATTCAGTTGCACAACGGCTTACTGATTTATGGAACTACAATAAAATCTTTTCCGCCGTTTTTTTTGCAGGATTGTTTGTTCAGTTACTTTTTACTATTTATTATTTCGTAAGCATATTTCAAAAGCCCGCTGGTAACCCATATCCGCGCCGCTAAAAGCAGGCGCTACGTCAGTCAATCATCGTACTTTTGCCTGTACAAAAAAAATTGAATACATAGATGATCAGGTTTTTCCCGGAGTCGGCATTGGTACAACTGGAGTTTGAAAAAGTAAAAACTTTACTGGCTGAATATTGCCGAAGCGAATGTGCCAAGAACAAGGCCGCCAACTTACGTATCCATACCAAAAAAGAATTTATTGAAACAGCATTGCAGCAGTCAAATGAATACAAGCTGCTCTTGCAGGGCGGGCAGTATTTCCCCAATGATTTTGTTCTGAATATCAGCAAAGAACTGAAGCTGTTGTCCATCCCGGGGGCCGTGTTGAGCGGTGAACATTTTTTACTGGTAAAAAAGCTGGCCGATAATACCAGCAATATTTTTCGCTGGTTTGACAATGAACGCAGGCTGGCATACCCGGCACTGGCCAAAGTGATTGACGACACTTATTACGAAAAAACCATCAACGAGCTGATTGATGATGTGCTGGATGAAACCGGCAACGTAAAAGATACTGCAAGCGAAGAACTGGCAACCATCCGCATGAGCTTGTACCGCAAGCGGAATGAATTGCGGCGGGTATTTGACAAGATTGTAAGCAAGCTCAACAAACACGGATACCTGGCTGATATTGAAGAAAGTTTTATGAATGGCAGGCGTGTATTGGCAGTATTTGCAGAGCAAAAAAGAATGATCAAAGGCGTACTGCATGGTGAGAGCGACAGCAGGCGTACCACCTTTATTGAACCGGAAGAAACCACCGAACTGAACAATGAAATTTTTTCGCTCGAACATGAGGAAACCAGGGAAGTATACAAAATATTGCGTAAACTCACACAGCAACTAAGTGTGTATTCTTCCCTGCTGAAGACTTATTTTGACGCCGCCGGTGAATTTGATTTTATTTATGCCAAAGCAAAATGGGCGGTAGCTGTTGGAGGCAATTACCCGCAGGTTTTCGATAAAGCGCATGTACGGTTGATCAATGCGTACCATCCATTATTGTACCTGTACAATCAAAAAAATAGCAAGCCTACCATTCCGATCAATATTACACTGAATGATAAGAACAGGATACTGGTGATCAGTGGTCCCAATGCCGGTGGTAAAACTGTTACTTTAAAAACAGTCGGCTTGCTGCAACTGATGCTGCAAAGCGGGTTGTTAGTGCCGGTGCATGCAGATAGTGAAATGGGCATCTTTAAACAACTGATGATCCATATTGGCGATACACAAAGCTTGGAATTTGAATTGAGTACTTACTCGTCTCATCTGAAAAATATGAAGCACTTTATGGAGAATGCTAATGGTAAAACATTGTTTTTTATTGACGAATTGGGAAGTGGCAGCGACCCGAATTTAGGTGGTGCTTTTGCAGAAGTGATCATGGAAGAACTTGCTCATAAGCACAGTATAGGAATTGTGACTACCCACTACCTCAACCTGAAAGTAATGGCCAACAAAGTGCCGGGCATCATCAATGGTGCCATGCAGTTTGACGAGCAAAACCTGCTTCCGTTATATAAACTTATTATAGGCAAGCCCGGTAGTTCTTATACTTTTTCTATTGCAGAGCGAATTGGTTTAGACAAGCGCCTGATTGAAAAAGCAAGAACATTGGTTGATGAAGATCATTTTACCCTTGATAAATTACTCAACAGAACGGAACAGGACCTGCAAAAAATTGACGCCGATAAAAAGGACCTGCAGCATTTATTAAAAGAAAATGAACGGCTGAAAAAAGAGATGCAGCAGGTGCTGGATAAAGAAAAGCACCAGCAGGAGGTAGAGCGGCTGAAACACCAGAATAAAATTTCAGAAGATAAACTGGCCTACCTGAAGGATATGGAACGCCGCCTGAAAGCAATGGTGATTGAGTGGCGCAGGTCGGAGGATAAAGAAAAAGTGGTGAAGATGATCCATGCTTTACTGTTTAACCAGCAAGAAAAAATGGTGACTGAAAAACATCAGAAAAAACTGAATGAAAAATTTATTGAAATAGCCGGCGAAATAAAAGTAGGGGACAAGGTGAAGATGAGACAAAACCGGCAGGTTGGGATATTAAAGGAGATCAGGGGAAAGAAGGCGATTGTTCAGTTGGGCGTGGTGCCATTAACGGTAAGCCTGGAAGACCTGAGCCTGGTAAAAGAAAAACATGTTGCAGGCGAATCAAACTGATACCGGCCGGTCTTCTGGCGAATCTAAACTTCTCAGCTTTTAATCGCAGCCTTGCCTTCGCCTTGTGTCTGTAATGCCCATTATTTTCCAACCGTTTTCCCGTTTGATCAGCGTAAAAACATTTACGCCGCAATGGGAAAAGCTGTCATTGAGGTAAAATTTGTAACGCGTCTACGCAATGGCCAATGGGCCATCAATTTTTATGTCATAGCCTGACAACTGCTCATCTACTTTTTGGCCTTTTAGCTCCACCACCTGTTTTAAAAAATCTGAAACCTGTTCATTTTCCAGGATGATTTTTCCACTTTTCGTCTGCAGGATAGAATAAAGAAAGCAGGCGGAATCCAAACTGGTGTTTATTACTGAAGTATCATTGATTTCATGTCTTCAAAAAAAGTATTGATTGCTTTTTTTATGGCTTCATTATCCTGCTGGCAGGATGCGGTATTGCAAAAAATAGACAGTAAGATGATGGCGGCAGATTTCATGTATTTGCAGTTATTTAGTAAAGATTGATATTTTAACGATGCATTGTATAAATATTTTATCAATGGCAGTATTGCGCTAAGAACTACTGTTTCAGTGCTCTTTAAGGTATTTCAGCATAATGCGGAATCATTAAATCACCGCAATTGGAATTTTTTTTTGGCAAATAGACCTCAACACTATTATTTTGCACCCGGAGAGTTGGCAGAGCGGTCGATTGCGGCAGTCTTGAAAACTGTTGACTGTAACAGGTCCTGGGGTTCGAATCCCTAACTCTCCGCCAAAAACATATCAATCTATTTCGAAGCCGCTTTAAACGCACTGTTTAAGCGGCTTTTTATTTTTTACCCTGTAGGTGCCCAAAGAAAATACAGTTGCAGATGAGTCATTCAGTTACTTGTTAATTTCTTTAGCGTTGTTACCCACGATCTGCAAGAGTCAATACCAGTAAACATTTGTACGACAATATAAAGCTGAGGTGCAATTGATACTTTTAAAGGTTAGTTAGCAATTGAAAGCACTACCCAACATTGCTATTCTCTTCCTGAATTGCAATAACCACATTAAAAATGGGAGGACACTCACGTGGGTTAGCACCACTGTCAATAGAGGCAGTGTTGAGCTATTCGTTCACCGCGAAATTATTTTTGTTGATTGGCTTGCCTCGGGTAAATATTCACCGCGAAAACTGAAGAAATAAAAGAAATAACGACCAGCTAATTATTACAACTATATAAATAAATATCAACTTTGGTTTCCTGACTTTAACAAACCTTGTTTTCTCTCATCACGTCCCAGTACTCTTTGCCGTAACCTACAAAAATTTCTTCCTTCGGCAGGATATCTTTACTGGCTATGATGAAGACTCTTTTAGCGATGATAATATATTTTGCATTGTTGCCAAATCCGGCAATTCTTTTTTGTCCCCTGGCATCGTTCGCAAAACGGGCCAATGTTTGATGCTGATGTTTTGCATCGATTACATGGTTCCTGGTTACATAAAAGAGGTAAGGATTATTATCTTCGGCATCAGCATCTTTAAAACTGGTGATCTTTCCGGTATGCTCCGTTATGATCATTCCTTTTGGAATAAATATTTTGGTAAACAATCCCTTGCCGCAGCCCGGCAAGCTGGATATTTTCACCTTCAAATAAGGGTTTAATAAATGCACAGTAAAATTCTTTTAAATAATTTGAAAATTGTGTTTAATCAGTGAATGTATGTTATAACCCATAGTTTTCCTATTTACTGTTAAAATGCAAGGCTAGGTTGGTAGCGAAAATAAGGGATGGTATTCGCTTAATTTATTTTAGAGAAGTGTCTTTGAAGCCCCCAGACATGGTTTACCGAAGAGCAACGGATGGGTATTGAAGCCATTTTTTAAGCAGAAGAGGAGGGCTGTAAAAAAGTAAGTCCTCCAGTAGAAACTGGAGGACTTTAACGATTGCTTGCCATATGAAAAATCTTGAATATTTTTTTTATTGTTGTATTATATTATCCCAACCGATACTATATTTGCATTCTTCAAACGATTGGTTGCCACTTTATTTCGATTAACAAACAGAAACGCTCATCTTTCTTCGTCAAAAGTAAGTTGAGCGTTTTTGTTTTTAGAACAATCTTACAGGTCATTTAATGATGCTTAAACTGTTTTTTATATCTCAAATGCTTGCTGAATCTATCTTGCAAGATAATTTTACCATGATAACCAATTGATTTCCGATCTATATAAAAATGTGGTTTTATTCCAGCATTACCCGACGCAAATGTGTGCAAAATGACAAATTCCCAACAATTAGCTCATTAAAGCATTGATTCTGTAATCGTCCGCATTTATTTTCGTGCCCAATTCAACCATTTGTTCAATCAGTTTTGTTTCAGTCCGCACATGTCCGTTTTTCAGAATAGGTGGCTGAGTAGCTACAGGAAAGCCTGCCTGCCAACTCAGCTTAAAGGCAGTAGCCATTGGAAGAAGGCCGATGCTTTTACCAAACTGGCCGTCGTTCTGTGACCGGGCTTACTTTGCCCAAACAGCTTTTCGTGCCTATTGCCCCCGATCTTTGCGGCATTTCTGCCCTTTCTGCCTGCCCTGTATTTTTTTTTATCTTCAACAGGTTACCGCTCTTTTTCATAAGCTGGTGATAAATTTATGCACGATGAAAAGGGACACCATTTAAATGATCTTCTTTCTTATGCAGTCAATTTTACGTGCCAGCTTGTAATGTTTTGATAAAATTGGATAAGACAAGGAAAATATTGAATAGAAGGTTAATTTTGCATTGTGCAGGAACCAACCAACCCAACCAATTATTCGGAAGTTAAGATCAGCAACTGGGCAAGTGCCTTAGAAAACACCCGGTTTCGCAGCAAAGTCATTGCTGGCGTATTGATATTTGCGTTCATTTTGCTGCTATTTCCGTCTTTTTTTGCTATGATTGAAGCCCGAAAGGGCATAATATTGAACGACTGGTTGTTGGATTATCTAAAACCACACGATTTTTCGATTCCAATTTTTATTATTATTTGGTCTACCACCATGCTGCTGGTTATACGCTGTATTAACCAGCCGGCTATGTTTTTAGATGTAATTTGTAGCCTGGTGGTGCTTTGCATTGCAAGAATGTTAACGATTTACCTGGTGCCACTCGATCCGCCGCCAGGGTTACTTACGATCAAAGACCCGCTCACCAGTCTTACCTATGGAGGAAAAGATGTTTTTATCACAAAAGATCTTTTTTTTTCGGGCCATACATCCAATATGCTGATGATGGCATTGTGTTTTCAAAAAAAGAGCGATAAATGGTTTGGCTATTTTGCTGCATGTACAGTTGGTATTATGGTACTTTTTCAACACGTGCATTATTCTATCGATGTAATTGCTGCGTTTATTATTACTTTCTTTTTAGTAAAGCTGGGTAAAAAACTGGCCGCTCACTAGCAGACAAAGAATAAGTTCACAAAAGGAAAAGCTTACTCCCTTGTTGCCAGGTAGTTGTAATCTTCCAAAATTTTCTCCAGGAAATCTATGGCATACATATCTGTGGGCACTTTTAGAACATCCTGTACTTTATAAGCTACCCGGTTGCACATTTCGAAGCTGTTGGTTTTACGGGCCTGGATTATTACACCCTTAATGGTATTTATATCCCTGTCACTCAATTTCATTACCTGGGGGAAGCTAACTTTATAATCATTGTGTGCAACATGCTGAAAAATGGTATCATGCACTGTAAGATTTGATTTCGTATTCACTACTACCGTGCCGGCAACCAGGTCACCCAGCCGCTGGCTTTTAGGCGACAGCAGCATAATAATAATTGAAGTGATCCCTCCCAGCAATAAAAATCCAAAACCCAGCAGCCCATTGAACCATGAAAGAGTAAAAATGATAAATCCCCATTCGTAAAACCGCATGAACCACCGAAGCAAAAACTGCCCCAGCGAAGGTTCGCCACCATCAAGGCTTACCACTTTAATGTTCAGGGCTTTTTTTCCCAGCGTTTGGCCACCCCACCATAATTCTGTTAGCAGGGTATAAAAAAGCATCGGCAGCAGTATCACCAGTTTTACAAAGCCGAAACTGCTATAACCAAGCCTGAAACCTCCAAAGAGCAGGTACAGCATACTTAACATATAAATCATGAGCACGAAAAAATCAATGAGGTATGCAAGTAACCGTTTGTGGAACTCGGCTACTTCAAATTCAATATCAATATTAAAAGGGGTGGCAATTTGTATTACAGGCATGTTACAAATTAATGGTTTTAAATTTAAAAAAATAAAATTCATTCACGGCTAATCCGCCGGGGTATTCAGTTGCACAACATGGTCTGTGCTGAATCTTTGACGGTTACTTTGTGATTTAACCCAACCAGTTCGTAACCGGGATACTGCTGAGAATACAATTTAAAAGTTTGCAGGATTTTGAATACATAAATTCTTTATTTTTAACACATGCGTGAAGGAATGTTCATAAAGCGGAATGTTGATAAATGGAATAAATATCAGCATGAAAATACAGATGACCCTGATGAAACAGCAGAGCGCTTTATTACGCTGGTAGACGATCTGTCTTACGCAAAAACATTTTATCCTCAAAGCAAAGTTACCCGTTGGATCAATAGTATTGCGGCAAAGATCTACCTGAACATTTATAAAAATAAAAAAGAAAAATACTCCCGTATTTTCATCTTCTGGAAATATGAACTGCCGCTGCTGTTTAAGCGCTACCACAAAATTTTGCTGTTTACTTTTTTAATGTTTGCTGCATTTGTTTTTATTGGCATCTTCAGTTCTATCAAAGATGAATCTTTTATAAGGGGTGTATTGGGCGATGACTATGTGGATATGACCGAAAGTAATATCAGTAATGGCGATCCCTTTGGCGTATATAAAGACGACAATCCTTTCACCATGTTTGTAACCATTGCCATTCATAATACGTCCATTGCGTTCCTCATGGTCATTGGTGGTATGCTGCTGGGTGTCGTCACCTTGTTTTTTATGTGGAAAAATGGCTTGATGCTTGGTTGCTTCCAGTATATGTTTTTTGCAAAAGGGTTAGGCTACCAGTCCATCATGGTGATATGGATACACGGCACCCTCGAAATACTGGCGTTGATTATTTCATCTACCGCCGGTTTTATTATTGCAGAAAGCATTATATTTCCAGGTACCTACAGCAGGATGCTTTCCTTTAAACGGGGTATAAAAGATGCCCTTAAAATTATGATCGTACTGGTGCCAATTTTTATCATGGCTGCTTTTTTTGAAAGTTACGTTACACATTTGATGAGCAATACCTATGGCAGGGATAAAAGTGAGGGCATTCCTGTTTGGGCCAGTGCAACGATCCTGGCGCTTTCACTGGCTTTCATTGTATGGTATTTTGTAATTTATCCTGTACTGCTGCACAGAAAAAACAATAGAAATAATTTAACCATTAGGAAAAAATAACCGTACCACATAAATGAAGTGGAATACATTTTTTATTACCCTCTCCCTCTTGCTGTTTTGCGGTTTACATCCGCAATGCCAGGATACCCAAAAATATGTATACCAGGATTCTGCGCTGCTATACCCTGAAACGCAGGAAGCGGAAGAATATAGTGAGGAGGAAACAAACGAAACTATTTTTACCGATACCAGTTTAGTGAATAACCGGTTGGTATTATCAGCAGATTCTGTAAACGCCTTTAAAAATGCCAGGCCCTTTGCCTATGCCAAATCACTAGACAGTTTGCTGAAAGCCCGCCAGGAAGGGAAAGCACAAACCTATGATAACAGCCCTTCATTTTTGGACCGTTTTTTCTCATCCGAACTAACAAAACTTTTATTCTGGGCAATTGCTGCGTTGTTTATTGGATTTATTGTTTATAAATTATTTTTTACCAAAGGGTTTTTCCAGGGACAGGCTACAAAATCGAAAATAACTGTATTGGATGAAGACGAAAAGGAAGATGCGGGTACCGCAGATTACGACTGCCTGGCAGCACAGGCTGCGGGCAATAAAAATTTCAGGGTTGCTGTGAGGTATCTCTATCTCCGGGCTTTGCAAAAAATAGCCGCCACCGGTGCAATAGCAATGGCAGCAGATAAAACCAATGCGGCTTACCTGCTTGAGTTAAGCGGCAAGCCTTATAAAAATGAATTTGAATCGCTTACACTTCATTACGAATATATTTGGTACGGAGAATTTGAAATAGATGAACCTGCTTTTAAGACATTGGAAAGCAGGTTTAAACAACTCAACACAGGATACAAACAGGATTGAAAAAAATAATTACATATAACCTGGTTTTTTTGCTGCCCGCAGTGTTGTTGTTGTCGTGCGGCAGGGATGCTCAAATGCCTTCGCTGAAAGAAACTTTTTCAAAAAGCGATGAAAACCCATTTGGCACTTATGTGGCACACGGGCAGTTGGCACAGCTATTTTATAATAACCAGATCAGGGTGAAAAAAGTTAAACTGTCAACCGGGCTGAAGGACAATTTTGATACCGCATCGTTGTATATAAACATCAGCAAAAATTTTTTCCTTAACCAGGATGAACTGGATATGATGCTGGGGTTTGTGGGTAATGGTAACAGTATGTTTATCAGCAGTGAAAATATCGATACTACCTTTTTAATTACCATTGGTTTTGCTCAAAAAAAAATCACCGGCAGCTTTGCACGTTTTGCTTCGAACGAAATGGGCTATACTGCAGTGAAATTCAATCCCGCTCATTTTTACGACAGTTCCTTTTTCGGGTATTATTATTTGCCGCTCGCTAATTATTTTACTCCAGCGGCTGAAGATTCACTTGTAAAAGTGCTGGGTACCAATAGCATTGGCAGGGCCAATTTTGTAGTATTGTTTTATGGCAAGGGACGTTTTTATCTTCATTGCGAACCCCGGGCTTTCAGTAACTATTTTTTACTGCAGAAAAATAATTTTCGTTACCTGCAAAATGCGTTCTCATTTGCTCCGTCCGTGCCGGAGCGGATTTTTTGGGATGATTATTATAACAAAAGAAATAGCCCGCCTGCTGCCAAAAGCGATAAAACAGGTATAGCAGTGTTACTACAGTACCCGGCTATGGCGTGGGCTTTCTGGCTGGTGGTATTATTACTTTTATTGTACCTTATTTTTGGCAGCAAACGCAGGCAACGCATTATAAGGCCGGAAGTTCCCATTGTAAATACTTCCGTTGCATTTACCGAAACAGTTGGCCGCCTGTACCTGCAAAATAAAGACAACCGCAACCTTGCTGATAAAATGATCACTTATTTTTTAGAACATATCCGTAACCAGTATTTTTTAAACACCAGTAACTTTAATGAGGAATTCATTAGTACCTTAAGTCGCAAGAGTAATGCCCCGGAGGAGGATACACACAAATTATTCAGCTTAATTTCTACGGTGCAGCAGTCTGCCGATGTGGGCGACCAGCAACTTTTATCATTGAACCGGCAAATAGAAAAATTTTATAAACACAAAAAATAATGGAAGAAAATATTTTTGAACAACGGTTGCAACTGAACGGCCTGCACCACAGCATTGAGAACATCCGTGCCGAGATCAGCAAAGTGATTACCGGGCAGCACCAGATGCTGGACCTTTTGCTCACAGGCTTGTTGTGCGATGGCCATATTTTAATTGAAGGCGTGCCTGGTGTAGCGAAAACACTGTCTGCCAAACTGATGGCAAAGATCATTGATGTTGATTTTTCCAGGATACAGTTTACCCCCGACCTGATGCCCAGCGATGTAGTGGGTACCACCGTATTCAACAGTAAGGAAGGTGAATTTTCATTTAAGAAAGGCCCGGTATTCAGCAATATTATTTTAATAGACGAGATCAACCGGGCGCCTGCAAAAACCCAGGCCGCTTTGTTTGAAGTGATGGAAGAACGGCAGGTAACCGTAGACGGGATTACCCACGAAATGCAGTTCCCGTTTATTATCCTTGCCACACAGAACCCGATTGAGCAGGAAGGTACTTACCGCTTGCCGGAGGCGCAGCTTGACCGTTTTATATTTAAGATAGATGTACAATATCCCAGCCTGCAGGAAGAGATCAGTATTTTAAATAAACAACAGGGCAGGTCGCAGGCTCAGTTGCTGAATGAAGTGAATAAAGTATTGTCACCGCATGATATACACGAATTCAGGAAATTGATCCAGTCTGTGATTGTAGAGCCACGGCTAATAGAATTTATTGCCAGGATCGTTAATGAAACCCGTAACAATCCTGCCTTATACCTGGGTGCTTCTCCCCGGGCATCCCTGGCCATTTTAAGGGCAGCAAAAGCCAGTGCAGCCATTAAAGGACGAGACTTTGTGACACCAGATGATATTAAAGAAATGGCCGCCCCGGTATTAAGGCACCGCATCATCCTGACACCTGAAAAGGAAATGGAAGGCATCACACCGGATGAACTGATTGAAAATATTTTGAAGGCAATTGAGGTGCCGAGGTAAAAGAACTCAAGCCCCCCGCCCTAAAGGGAGCTACGAAAGCATTTTAAAATAAGCATCTCTTAAATCTTTGAATTAAATAAAAACTGTAAAAATCGAATACTCCAAAATTAACCTTCAGGGCATTTAGGGGTATGAGATCATTGGCAATGAAATTCTATAAAAAATATATCGACGATCTTTTTATCACTGCCCGTTTTTACCGGGTGGTGAGCATCTGCATTGTGTTATTCATCATTTCCTTTTATTATCCACCTTTGTTTATTGTGCCTAAAACAGGCTGGTATTTGATATTGGCGCTGACGGGAATAGACTATTTGTTTCTTTTCATCCTGGGCCGGGATCCACAGGCAAAAAGGCTGATGGCTGAACGGTTTAGTAACAGCGACGAAAATAAAATTACCCTGCAGGTAACCAACAATATGCCTTTTGATGTGGACATGGAGATAATTGATGAACTGCCCGTTCAGTTTCAAAACAGGAATTGGCAGATCAACAGCCCTTTTAAAACAAAGCAGCAAAAACATATATACTACACTGTTAGGCCTGTTGAAAGGGGGGAATATTATTTTGGTAATATTATTCTGTATCTAAAATCAAAGTTAGGATTGATCATGCGGAGGGATACTGTTGAGGCAGATACCATGGTACAGGTGTACCCGTCGTTTATGCAGCTTCGCAAATATGAACTGCTGTCGAAGACCACCATACAAACAGAACACGGTAGTAAACGCCTGCGTAAAATGGGCCACAGTATGGAGTTTGAGCAGATCAAAGAATATGTTCGTGGCGATGATATCCGTACCATCAACTGGAAGGCAACGGCCCGTAAAGCCGGCATGATGGTGAATAATTACAGCGATGAAAAAAGTCAGCAGGTATATTGTATCATTGATAAGGGCCGCCTGATGAAAATGCCCTTTAATAGGTTGAGCCTGCTGGATTATGCCATCAACAGCACCCTTGTACTGAGCAATGTGTGCCTGCAAAAACAGGACAAAGTTGGGCTGATCACTTTTGCCAGCAAAATGGGCAACCTGCTGGCAGCAGACAGGAAGCCGATACAAAAAGCCAACATACTGCAGCAGCTCTACAACCAGGAAACGGCTTATTTAGAAAGTGATTATGAAATGCTGTACCTGCAGTTACGCAGCAGGGTAAAGCAACGCAGCCTGCTCATCCTCTTTACTAACTTCGAATCACTGTCCGGGCTCAAACGCCAGTTGCCTTACCTTCGGAGCATTGCCAAATATCATTTGCTATTGGTGGTTTTTTTTGAAAATACCGAGCTAACCCAACTTGCCGGCACCACGGCTACCGACCTGGAGCAGGTATATGTAAAAACCATCGCCGAAAAATTTGCCTACGAAAAAAGACTGATCGTAAAAGAATTGCTGAAGCATGGTATTTTATCCATCCTTAGTTCGCCCGAACAACTGACGGTGAATGCGATCAATAAATATTTGGAACTGAAGGCGAGGCAGGCGGGGTAATTCATAATATCAATCTTTTGTATCTTATGAAAGTTTAGATTCGTAATTTTAAAATTCTAAAAATAATAATGCGTCAAATTGAAAAAATATTATCTAAAATTGAAGTTTGTATTAAAAATAATACATTTAAAAAATTGGAGCATGATAAACTTGAATTAAAAGATAATAGTCATCAAACTTCAGACTGGAAAGAAATCTATTAAACTGTTTGTGCATTTCTTAATACAAGTGGTGGAATAATTTTAATAGGTATACACGAAGATGAGAAAAATAAAAAATTTACTATTACAGAATATGATAAACGCAATGAAGAAAAAACCAAAGAAATAATAAAGGTTTATACTAACGAGGCAAAGCAGATTTTAGATTTAAGTCGATATTTTACGGCTTTCGAAGTTCATTCTATTTTGGGAAAGGAAGTTTTAGCCATTTATATAGAGGAAATTCCAGAAGATTTAAAGTATGCTTATTATGAAGGCTTTGCTTACGAGAGACTTATAACAGGCGATCAAAAAATTAAAAGTAACAAAATAGCTGCTCAGGCTGAATATAAACAAGAAATTTTGAATGCCAGGGAATTACAACCTGTAATAAACACTTCATTAAATGATATTGATATTAACAAGTTAAATGAGTATATTCATTTATTAAACAAAGAAGTAACTGGAGTTTACCCAAAAAATTTAATCAGGGAATAAACTTAATATTATATCATCTGCCGGGTTGTCATCTTTGTCAGGGGATATGCCCGTATTTGCTTTTTTGAGCAATTCAAAAATACCATCTGCCATGGCATAGTTAAAAAAAGTGGGGATGCCGAAGAA
>Ga0105048_10004572_pt1 | contig 22478 bp, 22 predicted proteins | sample MAT05_FD_78382 | JGI IMG/M metagenome (GOLD analysis project Ga0105048, IMG submission 78382) | Freshwater microbial communities from Lake Fryxell liftoff mats and glacier meltwater in Antarctica - MAT-05 | ecosystem: Environmental > Aquatic > Freshwater > Ice > Liftoff microbial mat | place...
AACATAAATACCATCATCGGGACTGCTGCCATCGCCCAATTTACCAATGTACATACCAGGGCGTAGCCTAATATGCTCCTTCCAATCGAGGCTGCGTATGGATTCCTCGTTATAATCATTCTTTTCTATCTCTGCCATGTTGAAACGTTAGTTGATTAATACGCTATGTAGTTAATATGGATAGACTATATAACGGATTAACAGTTCTCCTACAATTAGCTGCGAATATAACTGAATGGAAGGATTTTTGATGTGCACGAATTATCCACAATTATTAATGAAATGTGAGAAAAAATAAATTCAATAGCTTTAGGCAAAATCTTACTTGAATGAACCTTGATCTTACAAACAAAACCTCCCTTGTATGTGGCAGCACTCAGGGCCTTGGATATGCCAGTGCTGTTGAACTTGCCTTATTGGGCTGCCATGTAGTGTTAATGGCCCGTAACGAAGACAAACTAAAAGAGGCAGTTAAAACTTTAGACAGTTCCAAAGGCCAGCAACACCAATACCTGGTAGCCGATTTTTTAAATGTTGATGTTGTTAAATCAGCAATCGAAGGTTTTGTAAAAAATAACACGGTACATATACTGGTAAATAATACAGGTGGCCCCTCAGCTGGTACCGCATTAAGTGCCCGGGCTGCCGATTTTTTAGCCGCTTTCAACAATCATTTAATAAATAACCACCAGCTTACCCAGGCAGTTGTACCCGGCATGAAGCAAGTTGGTTTTGGAAGGATTATCAATATTATTTCTACCTCAGTAAAAAGCCCCATAGCAGGTTTGGGCGTTAGCAATACCATCAGAGCAGCCGTTGCCAACTGGGCAAAAACATTGGCTACAGAGCTTGGGCCATTTGGCATTACTGTAAACAATGTATTGCCTGGCTTCACTAAAACCGTGAGGGCTGATTATGTTATCTCCTCAAAAGCAAAAGCAGGTAATACTACCGAAGCCGAAGTGATGAAAGAACTGGAGGCCGAAATACCCGCAGGCAGAATAGGGCAACCAGAAGAGTTTGGTGCAGCAGTTGCCTTTTTATGTTCTCCAGCTGCTTCATATATTAATGGTATTAATTTACCGGTTGATGGTGGCAGGCTTGGTTGTTTGTAACGTTTACCCGGCCTTTTTTATTTATTGAAAAATAATATCTACTTTACCATTTCATCAAAAAAAATAATTATGAAATTAAACGGTTTATTTATTGCAGCTACTTTGTTTATGACAACGGCCAGTGGCTGCAAATCAAAAACTGCCAGCGACCTAGTCGTTAATAAGTGGCATTTATATCAAATGTCGGGTAAAGATGCCGAGGGTATACCCGATTCTGTAAAAACTAAAATGTATAAAGAGGCATCTATAGAATTTACAAATGATGGAAAGTACCAAACCATTGGAATGGGTGAGGGTACAAAAAATGGGGCTTATAATTTTTCACTAGATGGTAAGCAAATAATAACCACTGAAGATGGCGGCATGCCCGATTCGGTTTCAATTGTAGAATTAAGGGCAACTAAATTGACGGTGCAAGATAGCAAGGCCGATGTTCAGGTGAGTTTTAAACCACATTAAGCCATTATAGAACTGGAAGGTCTTTTAGCGGTGCATACCGGTTGATTATTTTTTTACAGCATGCAACCCTTTTCCGGATCAAAAACTCTTAAAAAAATAAAAGGTGATAATAATAAAATAATAATATCACATTAAATGATTTATTATAACTTTAATTTTCAAATCTAAAATCAAAACAAAATGAAACTGACAAAATTATTAATGGCAGTGGTTGTATCGGCCACCATGCTTTTTGTAAGCTGTAAACCAAAAGATGCTGATATTAAAGCGGCTGTTGAAAAAGCTTTAAAAGCAGATGCTACAATGAGTAACACAACCGTTGAGGTAAAAGAAGGTGTAGTTACCATGGGTGGAGAATGTAAGGATGATGCTTGTAAAGCCACGTGCGAAAAAACTGTAGCATCCGTAAAAGGTGTAAAATCTGTTGTAAATAACTTAACCATTGCTGCACCACCACCACCACCGGTTTCATTATCTACAACAATTGATGCCGCTAAAATGCAGCAGGTAAAAGATGGCCTAAAAGATATTCCTGGTGTTACGGTTGAATTTTCAGGAGATAAAGCTGTATTGAAAGGATCGGTTTCGGATGCAAACAGATTGAAGATTATGCAAATCCTGGCTGCTGCAAAAGTACTTTCTGATGCAAGCGGTTTGACTGAAAAATAATAAAAAATTCTTAACTTAAAAAATAAATAAAATGGCATTACAAGATAAATATGCTGAGTTAATACAGGCAGCTTCCACTATGGGAGTTGCAAACCTGGCATCAGCAGAACAGGCAGGCGTTTTACATGTTAGCGGTACTGCAAAAAGCACGGCTGATTATGATGCACTTTGGGCGCTTTATGCAAAGATAGACCCCAACATGGCCAGCGGCGATTTAATGATGAACATTGATATTAAGGCTGATGCCGGTGCACAACTTAAAGTAACAACCGACAGTACCAACCTAAACATTAGAAGCACACCAAGCACCGAAGGTGAAATAGTAGGCAAAGCTGCCCATGATGAAATTGTTACCCTGGTTGAAAAGACCGATGACAGCTGGTGGAAAATTAAAACCGCTGATGGTGAGGAAGGTTATGCGTTTGCACAATACCTGTCGCCACTTTAAAAAATACTTTTAATTTTAAAAGCCACCCCTTTCTTTACCTGGGTGGCTTTTTTATTTGTAGTTTTAGCATAAATAATTTTTATGAAGAGATCATTGCTGTTTATCAGTTTATTTTTAATTGCTGAAGCAAATGCACAATTTTTTAAAAAAGATGCAGGCCTGGCACACACTTTCTCTATTGTTGCCCGTGATCCCATAACAGGCGAAATGGCCGTTGGCGTGCAAAGCCACTGGTTTAGTGTGGGTACTGCTGTAAGCTGGGGTCAGGCTGGCGTTGGTGTGGTTGCAACACAATCTTTTGTAAACAAAAGCTATGGTATAAAAGGGCTTGATTTGATGAAGCAAGGAAAAACAGCGCCCGAAGCTTTAAAGGAATTACTGGCTGCAGATGAAGGTCGTGAAGTAAGACAGGTGGCCATGATAGATGTAAACGGAAATGTAAATTCCTACACGGGTAAAAAATGCATTGACCATGCCGGTAATATTGTTGGCAAAAATTACTCGGTACAAAGCAATATGATGCTTACGGATAAAGTGAATGCTGCCATGTCGAAAGCCTTTGAAGGCAGTGAAGGAAAACCTTTGGCAGAAAGGGTTTTGCTGGCATTAAAAGCTGCAGAAGCTGCCGGTGGCGACATACGTGGAAAACAATCGGCCGCAATTTTGGTAGTGGCTGGTAAAAGCACGGGCCAGCCCTGGAACGAACGTTTGGTTGACCTGCGGGTTGATGACAACAAAGCGCCATTAGATGAAATGGACAGACTGTTGAGAACCTTCCGTGCATATGAACACATGGACAAAGGCGACCTTGCCACAGAAAAGAACGACATGAAACTGGCCATGGAAGAATATGGCGCTGCTATGAAAATGTTTCCGGATAATTTAGAAATGCAGTACTGGACAGCCATAACCCTGGCCAACAACAAAAAGATAAAGGATGCATCCAATCTGTTACAAAAGATCTATAAAAAAGATGCCAACTGGCGTGAGTTAACTAAACGTTTACCAAAAGTGAATTTATTGAACGTTTCTGCTGCCGACTTACAACTTTTATTAAAGTAACACCATCTTTATTTATGCGTAGCCCAACGGGCTACGCATAAATATTAGATGGTAGTATACCGATTGTCTACAGCATGGGACTAAATACTGGTATAATCGGTATAAATTTGCAAAAAAAAGTAACCATGAGATTTTTAAACACCATAATAAGCACTCTGCTGTTTTCAACTATTATTTTATCTTGCAATGCACAAACAAAAACAGCTTTAACGGCTGATGAATTTGAAAAAGAAATTACTACCAAAGAAAACATTCAGATACTTGATGTAAGAACGCCAGGCGAATTCTTTGGTGGTCATATAAAAAATTCAATGCAGGCCGACTGGAATAATAAAGCGGAATTTGAACGCCGACTGGCGTTTGTTGATAAAAACAAATCGGTTTATGTGTATTGCCTTGCCGGGGGCAGAAGCGCCGCCGCTGCAGACAAAATGCGTAAAGCTGGATTTACCAATGTGTATGAACTAAACGGTGGTACCAACGCCTGGCGTGCAGCCAACAAACCACTGGAAGGCGCCAGCACCGAAAAACAAATGACCATTGAGGAATTAAATGCCACCATAAAAGGATCAAAAACAGTACTGGTTGATTTTGGTGCAAGCTGGTGCCCGCCGTGCATACAAATGGAACCTGTATTAAAAAGCTTAACAAAAAATAATAAGGAAAAATTTACTTTGGTAAAAGTTGATGGCGGCAGAGACCAGTATGTTTTGCAGGCTTACAAAGTAACTGCATTACCGGTGTTCATTGTTTTTAAAGATGGTAAACAGGTATGGCGTAAAGATGGTATTGCTACCGAAAAAGAAATTGCAGATCAACTTAAATAATTTAATCCTGCGTTAACTCTTTTATAAAATCACTTACCAAATAACTGATCAGTTTTCCGGTTGTTTCACTTTTTCTGCCGTCTGATAATTGTGTGGCGCCTTCAGAGATATGGAAGTAAGCAGGTTTAGAATCCTGCGCAGTAAAAGTCACAAACTTACGAGCCAGTAAAGGCGTAATGCCGCTGGGTGTAATGGCGCTGCTTAAAACATTTTCAACACAATCCAGGTCAATTTCTATACCTGTGTAACTGTCTTCTGTAAAACCGGCAGCATGCGCCACAGCTTGTATAAAATTCTTGCGTTCATGAATAAAAATCTCTTCGTAACTTATATAATCCAGAAACGGGTTATTATGAATATCCATCAATACATTCTGCGAAATATAACTTTCATGAAGTCCAACCATGCAGTATTTTCCTAGATACCCGTCTTCCTCGGCATATCTGAAACCATTGCCACTATGCCGGCCTTCTGCTACGCTGTAATCAGCATGTGCATCCAGGTTTATACAATTGATCTGCGGTAAAGGTATTAGTTCGGCCTTATGCAAACCCTTGGCCACTCCTTTAATAATTGGATAAGCATTGTTATGGCCACCACCGATAACGATGGGTATCTTTTTTGCAGATGCAATCACTTTTAGCAGGTTCTCCACTTCTTCATCTACTATATTAAGTGCGTGGCGGTATGCATTAATTTTTTCTTCGGGATTGTAAGCATTGTTCTCTATCAAAAATTTTACATCTCCAAAATCAAAATGGCCCAGTATTAATATATTCTCGCCGGTTAAAAAATCGTTGCTTTGCAGATTCAAAAAAGAACTAAGAAAAGACAACCAGGCGGTCTCAGTACCTCCTGTTCCATAATTTGCCTTTACACCAAAATCCTCCGGGATACCCAGTATAACATATTTTGCATCCAACTCTTTCAATACTTCGGGCCAGTCGCTGCCGGGTTTTAAAAACTTTACACGCTCTCCCATCCGGGTTTCAAAGCGCCTTACTTTGGTCAGCGACAAAATATCTTCCTTGGAGTAAAACTTAAAATGTTTCATACTTGGAAGTTAGGGAAATTCCATTTGTAAAAAGAGTAATGCTGTAAAATAAATATATCCGGGCAGCTTTGTAATTCCATTTTATTTTTTAATCCTTTTCAAAAAATAACGTTAAGAGAGGTTAAATAATTCCTGTTGGTACAGTATTTGTTTGTAGCTGAATTATGAAAACAACAAACATAATTACAGCAGTTTTATTAGGTACAGCTTTAAGCTTTACCGCAGTTTCTAACGCTCAAAGCCCGATTCAACCGATGAAGAAAGGAAGCGTAACCTTTAGTGCAGGCGTGGGTATAGGTAATGAGTATAACAGCAATTACTACAATTCGGCCATAGGTACCAAAGCCGTTATTGAAGCAGGTTTGTGGCAGGCAGGTCCCGGCGTAATTACCCTCGGTGGCGAAATCGGTGGCACATTTTCCAAGGGTGGCATATTTAGCGATTATAGAGCACGAACACTGGTTGTAGCTGGGCGATCTGCATGGCATCACGGTTGGAATGTGAAAGGACTTGATACCTATGCTGGTCTTTCGGCTGGTGCAGGCTTTAACCAATCTAGCTATAAAAATGGTGGTACAGTAAAAGAAAGCGAAGTGGTGCCGGTTTTCGGGGGCTTTGTTGGTGCTTCTTATTTTGTAACACCCCGTTTTGGCTTTAATGTAGAAGCCGGTTACGACATTACCCAGTTACAGGCAGGCATTATTTTTAAATTAAAGTAAGCTTACGGCTGTTTTGTTAATTTTGCCGCTATAAATTTATGGCAGCAGCAAAAGCTTATATAGCAAATCAAATTTTCACCGGTAAACAATGGCTGCATAAACATGCGGCCATTGTTGATGATGGCATTATAACAGATGTGTTGCCAGTTACTGCATTAAATCCGCTGATAGATTCGGTGAATTTCAGCGATGGTATACTGGCACCAGCTTTTATAGACCTGCAGATATATGGTGCTTATGAAAAACTCTTTGCAGTTTACCCCAACATAGACTCTTTACAATTATTAAATAAATACAGCAATATTGGTGGTGCAGCTTTTTGTATGCCAACTGTTGCCACCAACAAGCACGAAGTACTGTATGCATGTATTGATGCGGTAAGGCTGTATTGGCAACAAGGAGGCGAAGGTATTTTAGGATTACATGCAGAAGGCCCCTGGTTAAACAAAATAAAAAGAGGTGCTCATGTAGAATCGCTGATACACAGCCCATCTATAAAAGAAGTGGAAGCATTGTTGAAATATGGTAAAGATGTTTTAAAAATAATTACCCTTGCTCCCGAGGTTTGTAGTAAAGAAGCCATTGATCTTATTCATGCATCCGGTATTAAAATTTTTGCAGGCCATAGCAATGCAACCTATCAGGATGCTATGCAAAGTTTCGATAACGGCATCACGGCAGTAACACATTTATTCAATGCCATGAGCCCGTTGCAACACCGTAGTCCGGGCCTGGTGGGCGCTGTACTGGATCATCAGCAAATCAGGGCAAGCATCATTGCAGATGGTTACCACGTAGATTTTGCAGCCATACGCATTGCTAAAAACATTATGCAGCAGCGGCTTTTCGCTATTACCGATGCAGTCACTAAAACTACTGAAGGATATTATCAGCACCAACCGGATGGAGATAAATATACAGCAGGTAATATCCTGAGCGGATCGGCATTAACCATGTACAAAGCATTACAGAACTTAGTAAAACATGTTGGTATTGAAACCGGCGAGGCCCTTCGCATGTGCAGCCTTTACCCGGCACAGGTAATGGGATTAGATGATAAGCTGGGCAGGATAGCAAAAGGTTACAGAGCAAAAATGCTGTTGCTGCCAGATCAGTTAACAGATACTGCGGTTCAAATCTTTTAATGAATAGCGCCATTTGGTACCCTACTTTCTGCCCTGAAGTTATGTAGAAGGATAGGCCGTTTATAGGTTGAGAATTTCAGCGTGGAGAAAATGACCGAAGGTTTCAAATGTGGTACGAATGTCAGGAAATTGTCGAATCCTCTCGTTCTTATTCAAACACAAAATAAAGCCCCAATACAACTACACAAACAGCGATTGTCGTCAATCCGTAAAAAACAAAATTAAACATATCCGGCAAAGCATGGGTAATGGTAAGCACACAACTTAAGAAGCCCAGGAATGCGCCTGCAGCCATGCAAACGAATCCGGTTGACTGTCTTTTTGCATTCCGCATCCGCCTGATCGTTTTTATGTATTCAGCAATATGCGTTGCCTGGATACCCCTTTTGCAAAGTTCCTGCTCAATAGATTCTGCTGGAGTTTTTGAGGAGAGTATCTGCTGGCAAACAGCCTCGTCAATCGAAATAGTTTCAGCCATATCAGTCTTATTTTATTATTAAATATCGGCTATATTCCTTTCCGCCAGTAGAAAAGTATTCATATTTTCTGAATTATCAAACAGGTAATTTATATTTTTTACCAGCCTTAAAGGTTTACAACCCTGTGGAATTAAAACTCTTGTTTATGATTATATTGCTAAACTTAGTACCACTTAGCTATTATACAACGTTTTTTACCTGCCAAACACGCTCCTTTTGCACCTTGAAACGGCGGGTGATTTTGCTAACATGAAAAGTTGTAAATTTATCAGCAATAAAAGCATTGCATGAAAAGACTATTACCTTATTTATTACTGATTGGAACTTTTATATTTTTTACAGCCTGTCAAAAGGAATTAAACTTTGATGCTTTGCCAGCAGGTAACGGGCAGGCTGTGGGGACCTTAAAATCTACTGCCGGTAATTGTTTACCCAGCACTATCACCGGTACTTTTACCAAAGACTCTGTTTTAAAAGTAACTAATTTTATACAGGTTAACGCCGACATTACAGCCACAGGCACTTACTCAATTAAAAGCGATACCATTGCCGGTTTTTATTTTAGTGGCTCAGGCACCATCACCAGTACCGGTAATAATGTTATAAATCTTGCAGGCACTGGAACGCCCACCTCCACAGGTGTAAAAACTTTTACCATAACTTTTGGCACAAGCATTTGTAAAATAGATGTAAATGTGTTAGCAGGTGTAGCCCCCAATGCGTTATATACTTTTACCTGCGCCAGTACTACTTTTGGCACTGGTGTTTATACTGCAGGCACTGTTGTTGGGCCGCAGCATACAGTTACACTCAATGTTGTTGTAACCACACCCGGTCCATGGTCAATTAGTGTTGCAACGTTAAACGGTATTTCTTTTGCCGGTTCCGGCACTTTTACTGCAGCAGGTATTGCGCAGATTACTTTAACCGCTAGTGGCACCCCTGTAGCAGCCAGTCCACCAGCATTTAATTATACGGTAAATGGCCTTACATCCAGTTGTGTATTTTCATTAAACGTTGCAGCAGCTCCCGCAACGCCTAACCTGGATTATGTACCACAAACATCATTCAGCAACTGGAGCTCGAGATTGGTAGGCGGTACCCCTGCAGATACTACTTATTTACAGGTAAGTACCAACTCAAAAACGTTTGGTGCCAATAGCTATAAAATTTTTGAAGTTAAGGATATGGGTACACCCACCGATTCTCTTTACAATCGTAAAAACGGCGGTGAATACTATCAATACATAGATGGTGATCTAGGCGTTTTAGCAAATCCAATTAACAAAGAGTATCTGTTACTAGATTCAAATCTGGCTGTAAATGCAACCTGGACAGCCAACTTCGGCCCAAATGTAGCCATGGGATTTCCGCTCTCCAACATCAGGTTAGTTGCGTTAATACTTGCCAAGGGTGAAACACAAACAGTTGCAACTATAGTGTACAACAATGTTATAAGAATGAAATATACCTACACCGCAACCGTCATAGGCCTGGGCGATATCCCCGTAGCAGAGGAAGAAAGATGGTTTGCCAAGGGCATTGGTGTTATCCGATCCAGTATTATAAACCTGATAACTCCTGCAACAACGGTTAACGAAATTACCAGAACGCAGATATTTTAATGCCTGTTTGTGCTGAGAAAGTAATACTTTTTTTGAATTATACCGTAATCATTTTTAAAATTTCATTTCTGGTATGTATGTAAACTAACAAGAAATAAAAAACTAATTGACTATTTTCTTTTCAACTCCTCAATCATTTTCCGTAGTTCATTCAGTTGCTTTTGCTGTTCTTTAATGCCTTCCAGTAAAACAGGTATCAGCTTCACATAATCCACACCTTTGTAACCTCTGGCATCAATTTTTTTCACCATTTCAGGAAAAACTTTTTCTACTTCCTGCGCTATTAACCCGTATTGCATATCATTTTCAAAATGCATTTCGGGAAATGCAGTGCTGTTCATTAAATAAGAAACACCATTTAAAGAAAGCAGTTTTTGCAGAGGCAGATTAATAGCCTGAATATTTATTTTATACCTTTCATCGGAAGGAGTAATGGTGCCGCTGGCGATTATATTGCCAATTACATGCAATGCCGCAGCAGGATTATCTGTGCCAATACCAACTCTTCCGTTATTGGTGTTCATCAGCATGCCCCAACCACTGTTGGGTGCAGCATTACCATAAAAACCAACCAGGCTGTCGTTTCGCATGCCGATAAATGCAGGAGTTGTTGTATTGGCTTCGTTGTTGAGCCAGGTGCCGGCAGTAAGGCCGGGTGTACCACGCAGGCGCATACGGGCACCAACATCAAGTTTATAAACCGGATCGGTTACTCCTATACCGGTATTGCCGGTGTTGTTGTTGTATAGGTCGTTTCCAGAAAGCGTCCAGTAATTTACCGGGGCCTGCCAGGTGCCATTACCAACTGCATCGGATGTTAAAACTTTTCCGGTAGCTGCAAGTGTGGTTACCTGAAGATCGTCTGTTCTCGTTTTTCCGAACACATTTAAACGGATAGGAGTTGAAATGGCTGATCCAATAGTTACCGTATCATCAAAAACAGATTTACCTGTTACGTTTAAGTCTTTATCTATATGAACTGTATCAACATAAAACCAGGCATGGCGGCTTCGGTAAACAGGCGATGGATTTCCAAAAATAAAATTTCCATTCTCTCTTAATTCCATTCTTGAAATATCATTGGTACCAAGAATTATGGGAGCATTTTGATAGTTCCACACATAGCCATCATTAGGATTAGCGCTGAAACGTAACCCTGTATAAAACCCCAACGAACCAGGAGGTGGTGCAGTGCTCGTAATCATAACACCGGGCAATGCGCCACCACCAGTATTATTGCGTATATGTACCATAGCAAGCGGATTGCGTATGCCAATACCCACGCCCTGTCCGGGAGGAAGGATACGCATGGCTTCACCAAAGCCCGGATCAATTTGAGAAAAATCGGCCCCAAAACCAAAACGGATAAATTGATCGGTTGCAGTGGCGTTGGGAGTAAAATTCCACAATGAAATTTTTTTAGACTCCGCAATACCTGCATTACCATAACCCAAAAAAAATCCTTTATCGCAATCACGGCCGCCAGTGTAAGGCGAATTAATCCTCAACCCCAGTCTTGAGCAAGGTAAGGTGCCAGTGCCTCCAGCATAAATATCCATATTATACTTTGGATTGGGTTCATCAATTCCTATTTCGCGGTTTTCGGTAATACGCATGGCTTCATATCCTGAACCAATCCCTGCACCAAAACCAAATACGGTGTTTTTTGGTGGCCCGGCTGTCAGCCCGTAATTCCAGATAAATGAATTATTTTCTTCGCCAGACAAATACGAAAGGCCAAAAACAAAACCAGCTTCACAAGTATTTGCAGAACCCGCTTTTTTTATACGAATACCATTTAAGTTGCTGCAGTTCTGTATTGCTGAACCACCGGTACTGATGTCAAGCGTATATTTTGGATCGGGTTCGTATATGCCCAATTCTGATTCTTTTGTCAATCGCATACGTTCACCGCCAAAAACTTTAAATGATAAATCTGTAAAATCGTTGGTACCAATATAATTAAGTAATGGGTTAGTACCTGTGTTTCCCGTCAGGCTCCAGTTGTTTTCTTTTTCCTCCATCCATTTCCAGTAAGTACCATCGTAAAAACACAACCCTACCGTATCCGGTGCATTTACATAAACGATTAAACCGTTTGCTGGCGCAGCTATGGCATTGCGCTGTGTTTTACTCATGCGTGGTATCAGTAACCCCTTGGTAGTGCTTTTTACATCCAACATAGCACTGGCACCGGCCGCACTGCCATCGGTATTGATACTTAATGATTGTGAGAAAATGGATAAGGATGAAACCAGCATCAGAGCCAGTGTCACAAATAGTCTGTATGAAATAGCCATGGGAAAGATTTTAATAAATGATTACAATAATATTGAGAAAGAATGCTCCTTTTTCACTTAGTTTCAGAAAATCATACCTTAAATTTATGCAATAATTTTACTTTTGAGGATTACCAGGTACTTAAATATGCAACTTGCAAAAAGGATTTGAATTATTGTATAAAAAAAAACGACTACAACGCTTTACCTAAAGTACTGATGAGCAGCTGTAAAAAATTAAAACACCATTAATTCTTTTTTAACTTTACAGGACGAAAAAGATAATCTTCATTTTTCTGGCTTTATCTGCGCTACTGTGATTTGCTCTGTTCATCAACAACTTTTAAAAGTATAAGTTCCATCGAAACCAAAAAAGCTATCAGTAATAGCTCCGCTATAAAGTAGATAAGCCCAGTAAGTGTAAGGCTATTGTAAAAATAAATTATCAAGGCAAAAGTAAAAACACAATAGGATATATTGGCTACAATAATGGGAGTTAAAAGTTTTGGCAGCCTGTTGCCCAAAAACAAATAGCAGCAAAATGAGTATCCGGCAAAAATAAATGCAGTTATCGAAAGTGAAGTAAGTACGTTCGGTGGCATTCCTACATACTTATTAAAAGGCTTTAGTACTGCCATTAATAAAATGGCCGTTACAACAGCTCCAACACCATCAATCAAAAAAACATTTTTAGGTTTTAAGGCCAGTCTTTTTACCACGTTTTTTATTTGTCTGTTCATTGATTGTTGCGTTTTATAAGTTACCGTTTCTTTTTCCTGCGGGGAACTTAGCAGCAAAGGCAATGTGCTATGGGCAAAACGCATACGAGCACAGATTTACTGTACTGGGCGGCAATTCTGCATAGTGCCAATATGGATTGTAAAATTTTATCGCTATATATTTTTGCTGGCAAAGCCTATCCAACTACTCCAGTCAACAAAGTAACCCCACCTGTTGCAAAATTTGTAAGATCTGCCGCAGTGGCCTCACCCTCTGGCGAACCCATCGTTGTTTGAAGTGCTTCTACATTTACAAACCAAAATTCTGCCATTCTATAATATGCAGCCATAGCGCCGTCGGGAGCATTGAGAAACTTTGTAAGCTCCGCTTTCTCAAACCCGGTCATTTTTGCTACCAACGGTAAATGAATATCTGAATAATAATTTTCAAAAATTTCCGGGTCAGCCGGATGGCCGTAAAGTACAGTTAGCTTAATCATGATGCTTGGTGTTTAAATTGTTTTAATTGAAAAATAAGGTTCATTAAAATAAAAATTGATGACAAGAACTAATATCTGTAAGAATTTCGCTACTGGTTGCTGTACCGGACCGACTGGAACCATATAATTTTAATTTATGCCGATTAAGTGTTTTAGCTGGCTGGAATAGCTCCGTAACAAAATGAATATTGCAGGTACGGAAATCAACTGATAGAAAATATACCAACCTAAGCCAGCAGTGCTCACTATTTATCTACCAACCTGGCACCTGCAACCCCGGGATTTTTTTCAGCAAGCTTTAGTACTGTTTTAAGTGTGCCCAGATTTACCTCTTCAATTTTCTTAAACCTAATGCAGGTTATACTTTTGTTAAGTTTACCAAGTTCTTTTTTATATATTTCTGCAGCAGCTTTATCCGTAATTAAAGTACACACATAAATAGTTACATAATTCTTTTGATTAGCCATTGCAATTATTGGCCAGTCTTTTTTTTGTTTTTTTGAATCAAGGTAGTAAAACGAGCCATAACCAATCATATTTGAAGCAAAATAAGGAATAAGCTTTGGTACTGCTTTTTGAATAAACCTGTGGAGAAAATCAATTTCTTTTCTGCGATCGGCTGGCACCGGCGAAAGATATTCTTCTACTAAACTGGCGGCATTTTTTGCAAACATATTCATGATCGTACCGTTTTTAACGAAGCCAAATTTATAATTAAAAGTTGATGTTAAGAACTAATGCCTCGCAAAATTCAGTGCGGCTTTTATAAAAACATGGTATATGCTGCGCTCTTATTTCCGTTCAATTGCTCAAAACCAAATCGTTGTAAGTTTGTGTAACTATCTATTGTTTTTCAAACCTGTGATGCATTACCCTGGTACACCAAACAGTTAAACCGATAATCTTACCCTGAGTATCTTTATTAAAAAGTATCCATTGATCAAACCCATCTCCTTGACCTTTTTCGGCAATGTAATGAAACTGGTTTTTGCCATCAGGCTCAATTATCGCATCAGGCATTGTTGCTCTTTTAAAAACCATTTCATTTTGCTCATTCAAATCAAAATTCCAATAATAGTCGAGATGTTTGCTGTAATATTTTCCAGTAAACGTTTTAAGATCTTCTTTTGATGGCAACCACTGTTTATCTTCCTTTTCCATTGTCACTGCTGGAAATCCATCATCAAAAGACACCGTCACGCTCATTGGTGCATCCACACCAGGAGGAATAAATTTAACCTCTATACCAAAACCCTCTTCGCAATAAAATATATCTTTACCAACCGGGATAAGTTAAACAATATAGTTTCCGCTATACCTTGATTTTAATTTGCCATTTTCTATAAAAAAGTCACTCAGCTTTCTGCGATCATTATAACTTTCCCATGACACCTGGTTTAGCCAACGATATTTACCTTCGTATTTTTTTAATGCTGCTTCACTAATTGTAAATGGCTTTATTGCAAAAACGGGTTTGCTGAATGGAACCTTTTTAACATGCATTACATAATCACGAAGAAGTTTATTTTGTTCAGAAAAACTTTCTCCATCCACATTGCCAAAAGTTATGATTGATAATCCTTTTGATGGAATACGGCTAAGATAATTTTCACCATTAACCCCTTCATGAATAACAACTTTATGATCACTGATGATATCAAGGCTATACCCGGTAACATAGTGATTTTTTTGCCCGGTATCATCCGTACATTTTCTAATAGTTTATTGAACGCTGCATTAAATTCTAAACGTGGATCACTAATAACTAAAGACAATTTCGCAAGATCATCAGCGCAGGTAAGAATAAAATAATCACCCCCAGGGGATGTTTTTTGCACTTTAGCATTTTTAAAACTATTTCCGGTATTGGAATATTTATTTGCAAGGTTTGGAACAATGTCCAATGCATTTTTTTGCATTCTTGTATTACTCATTTTCAAAGGATTGAATATTCGTTGCCTTGTCCATTCACTTAGATTTTTTCCCGAAGCCTTTTCCATGATCAGTCGTAATAAACCAAAATCAGAATTGGAATACATATATCCTTTGCCTGGCTCAATATCAGGTTCTGGTTGTATATATAATAACCGGAAAAATTGTTCTTTATCAAAACGATTCGACATAGAGCCATGCATTAATAATAAAGTAGCCCATTCATCTACAAAACCACTGCGATGATTAAGCAGGTCCCAAATCGTTACCGATTCCGACCATTCAGGTAATTTTGGAAAATACTTTATTACTTTATCATTCAAAGAAAGAATACCATCATTCTCCATTAATACGGCACCAATGGAAATAAACTACCTAGCCTCAGAATATCCTATCCGTACTACAGTTTGATGCGAAAAGGGAACCTGCAATTCAATACTTGCTATTCCATAATCCCTTTTGGCAATCAGTTTCCCATTCTGGATAACAGAAACTGCAACTCCTGGAGCTTTATTATTGTAGAATGAAGAAAAAATACTGTCAAGTTTTTTATTTATTGTTGGATTAGTATCAGAGATTATTCCTGAACTGTTTTTTACAGTTTGTTGTCCAAATGAAGTTATTAACAACACCAAAGCGAAAAGATGAGTAAGAAACAATTTATGCTTCATAATGGCTGTTTTTAATTTGAATAATGATTTCTATGACACACAACGTTTAGCAATACAGTCTCGCCTTGGGTGGGAGGTTTTGCTGCTGTGTACACCAATAATGCTGCTAAATAAAGGAACGAAATTTTCTTATAACTGCAAATCCAATTCTCTACCGGTTGCCGGCTCCTATCCACCGCAGCTACTTACTTTTAATTTGTGCTGAACGAGCATTTTTGTAGGCTGGAATGCCAATCGATATAAAAGTTATACTATCAATGATTTCGTCCTGTATTCCGATCAGCATTATATAATTTTCACGCTACTTTACATAATTCACAGTTGATGGATGGTTTAAGTATTTTATATTTTTTGGCATAGATTTAGAAGTTAACATGATAATTAATCATCTACTTAAACATCTTATTATGGAGAATACAATGACAACATTAAGTGGCGTACTTGAAAAGCTGCGTATCAGAAAACAGGATAATGAATTTATTATGACGGAGGCTGGCTTTACCAGCCCGGCAGGCAAATTGTACAATACAGATGAACTGACTATTATAAAAACCTACCGGTTTGAAGGAAACTCCGATCCATCCGACAGTTCAATTTTATATTTAATTGAAGCCAATGACGGATTAATTGGGTATAGCATCGATGCTTACGGTGTCTACAGCAATCATGATGACGTAAATTATGACGAGTTTATCCGGAAAATTAATGTAAGTGAAAGAGATGAACAGGAAATATTTAAATAAAGTTACCAATTATATTCATTGATTTACCGGTTGGTTCACTCACCAACCGATGCCATCTACCTACTTTAAATTTATACTGAAAAGCGTTTGGGTTGGTTAAACCCAGATTTTGCAGTTGAAATCGTAGCGAGGGTTTCAAATACAAAACAGATAAGGGTTTCAGTTTATTTTTGGATGAAAGAATAGTGAACTATTCAGAATTCAAAAAATGTTCTGAAAGGCTTAGTCGTGAAGGATTTGCAAGCCGCAGTAGATTTCAACTGCAAAATCTGGGTTAAAACATCTCCAATACAACATGAGCATTTCGGTTGTTGTCTACAGCAACCGATAGAAAAATGGATGCACAACTAAACACATTAATCATACACCGAAAGTTGAAGCCCAGGCGGCTGCAATACATGGGCTTACCTACGCCGGCAAACCATTGGAAGAACTAAAAAACGGCTGGATGGATTTGCTCCACCCAACCGGTTTGTTGCTTTAACTAAAACTGATACGCTTATTCAAAAATTACTTTACTCATTATTGGTCGCTTATAAAAACTGCTGAAGATTTTTAAAACATATACGCCGGCAGCAAGCTTTCCCCTTTGTAAAATAATCAACTGGTTGCCCTGTACATTGGCCACCTGTTTTGCAAGTACTATTCTGCCTGTTGCATCTATCAATTGCAGGCTGTAATTTCCCTTTGCGTTGGCTCCAAATGCTACGTTAATAAAACTAACAGCGGGTACCGGGTAAATACTTATTTCATTTTCACTGCCAGTTAATCTTACAACCACCACAGCACTGTAAAGGAATTTACCGTCGGTATCTATTAACTTAAGCCGGTAGTATATATTGGTTGCTGCAACCGGAATATTCCAGTCATTATAATTGTAGGCTGCCATATTATTGGCATATAAAACCTGCCCGACATTGCTAAAGTTACTGCCATCAACACTTCTTTCCACTTCAAACCTGCTGAAATTATAAACGCCGGTAATCTGCCAGTTTAGAGCAGCGTACTGCTGCCTCCAGGTTGCTGTAAATGTGCTAACTGTAATTGGCAGTGTATAGCAAATGTTGCTGATTGTTTTTGATGCCGTGTTAACACAGCCATCTGCAGTTGTGCCTGTTAAAACAATTGTTTTGTTGCCTGCGCTAAACGGGTACGCAACCGTGTGCGGCCCTATGCCTGTTGCCGTTGCGGGTGTTGCTCCTGCTCCAAAGTTCCAGTTGTAAGTTGCTATGGCTACGCCCGGAAAATTATTGACTCCTGTAAACGTAACTGCAGAGCACCCGACTGAAGATAATGAAACTGCGGGAACCGGTTGCCCGTTTACTTTAATAACTACGGCATCGAAAGCTTCGCAGGTACCAATGGTGCCCTTAACGGTGTAGTTGTAAGTGCCAGGATTGCTTACACCGCTAAAAGTTGGTTGGGCGATGGTTGTATTATCCAGAAACAGTGCAGGTGTCCAGGTATAAGTAACACCAACCTGTGCAGCAGTACCAATCTGGAAAGGAGCTAAACTGCTTTCGCAAAATGATGCATCGGCACCTGCATTCATTGCCGCTACCGCAGGGTCAATAATAACCTGAACATCATCCGTATTGGCAGCACAGCCCAATGGAACAGGGCTGCCCAGCGTCCAGCGGAAAATATACGTGCCGGCTACCAAACCGGTAACTGACGTATTAGGTGCATTGGCATTTGCAAAAGCCGAACCGCCGGGGCCTGAAATATATGACCAGGTGCCTGCATTAACTACACCGGCAGTTGCTGCCAGATTAACTGAACTACTGTTACAAACCCTTATATCTATGCCCGCCGCAGCAACTCTTTCCTTTACTATTACTACCTTATCCACCGAGGCTACACAGGCTGCATTGGTATTTACCCGGTATTGGTAAATATAGAGACCAGCAACAATACTGTTTAATACTGTATCCTGATAAGTTAAATTACCCGTGCCGGCCGTAGGGCTGTTTGGCCCGCTTTCCCGTACCCAGGTGCCGGTACCAACGGCAGGAATATTACCAGTAAGTGTTACTGTATTTGTGTTAAAGCAAAGTTCTATATCTGCCCCGGCATTGGCCTGCGATGGTGTGGCATAATTGGTAATGATCACATCATCAAAAGTGGCAGGACATACACCTATGATGGGTAATGAATACCGGAAAGTGTAAACACCGGGAGCTGCACCAAGCGTTACCAATCCTGAAACAACTGCTGTATTAGGCGAATTGGTTGTAACTACAGCAGCACCCGGACCTGAAATCAATGACCAGGTGCCGGTTGTGTTGGCATTACCGGTAAGGTTTGTACCGGGTGTGTTGCATAAAGCAAAATCCACTCCTGCATTGGCAGTAGCGGTAATACTCAGCACTACATCATCTGTTTTATCGGGGCAACCTGCGCCATTGGTTGTTGTCCAGCGTAGCGTATAAGTGCCGGTTACTAAATTAGACACAGTGGAAGTTGCCAAAAGCTGGTTTGAAAAGCTGGGTGTAGATCCCGGCGGGCCTGAAACTACCTGCCAGTAACCGCTTCCAACTGCAGGAGTGGTAGCTGCCAATGTTAATATGGTAGCTAATGTAACATTACAGGCCGATTGGTCGGGCCCCGCAGCAGCATCCGAAGGTTCGCTTACCACTCTAACCACCACAATATCTGTAACATCAGCACAACTACCTCCGGAACTTATCCTGTATTCAAATTCATAATTACCGGGCAGAAACCCGTTAACGATTGTGCTGACAGTTCCGGGGCTGGCCAGTGCTGTTGTAGCCGGACCGCTTAGCTGGCTCCAGGTACCTGTGGTACCGGCGGGTGGCGCTGTAGCGGTTAAAGTGGTTGATGCAGGAATTGTAGGCGCACAAATATCTATATCGGCTCCTGCATTGGCAATGATGGCCTGGTTTACAGTAACCAAAACTGTATCTCTGATGGTTGTGCAGGTGGCGACTGCCAGCGCATATTCAAAACGATAGGTGCGTGCCCCGCCGGTAAATGTGGCGGTTGTGGCCTGGGTATTTGACGGTGAAATGGAAGAAGCAGCATCAAGCGCCGTCCAGGTAATTGTTGAACCTGCCGGTGCATTACCGGTCAAAGGCGTACTGGTTGACCCGGCAATAAGGCAAAGATCAATACCTGCATTGGGTACAGGCGGGCCTTGTACGTTTGTGGTTGTTAATACCTGTTCGCTGAATATGGATCCGCAGTTATTACTTACCGTCCACCTGAAAGTATAGGCAGTATTTGCAGCCATGCCGCTGGCAATGGCATTGGGGGTATTGGCATTGGGTAAAAAGATTATTCCTGCAGCGGGTGCAGCGGTCCATGTACCGGTTTCTTCGGGTAAAGCTGTATTGCCGCTAAGCCTTACATTACCTGCACATATTGACGCATTAATACCAGTGGTTGCAAAGGTTGGAGCTGCAGTAGTAACTTTTACCAGCATGGTATCTGTTTTTGCTGGACAGGCTTTACCGCCCGAAATGCTTAATCTTATATTGTAAAGACCTTGGGCAAGCCCTGTCATGGTAAGCGACAAGGTGTTAATTCCTGATAAGGTAGCCGTATTGGGGCCCGAAACCTGTGTCCAGGTATAAGTGCCTGGTGTGATTGCTGTACCAATTGGGTTTGCGGTTAATGTATTACAAGGTAATATTGGGTTACTGCCTGCATTTACAATACCGGGCGTACGGGAAACGGTAATGGCAATATCCCGAAATTCGGTGCCGCAACTGTTTGCATATTGCACACGAAAAACGTAAGTACCTGCGGTTGTCATGCCTGTAGCCGTCCAGGTATCTGTTCTTGTTCCGGCCGCTGCGGCTGTACTTGTAAAAGAAACGGTACCTATTGCAGCAGGGCCTGTAATTCTTATACCAGTTCTTGTTAAGCCAATGATGATATTGGATAGATCATCGTACGTTAGCGTAAAAGTGGTAGACGTTGCATCGCAAGCCAGGTCTCTATCTACCGGGTTGCTGAGATTTTGTATGGAGGGGTTACGATAGACCGTATGTGTACTTGTTGCGGTACATCCTGCAGCATTTGTTCTTACATAAGTAAATGTATAAGGAAACGCACCTGTTAAATTACCCACTGTAATATTGGCAACCGTATTGCCGGGGGTGAAAGTAGCTACGGTTCCACCGGAAGTTTGAGTCCACACTGCGGTTTCGCCGGCTGTTAATGGGGAGCCAATCAATGTTTGAGTTGTAACAGAATTTGCACTGCAAAAGCTTGTATAATTTTGAGCAGCCTGTGCTACAGGTGGGTCAAAAGTATTGGCAACATTTATCACAACATCATCAAATCCACTGCCACAACTGCCGCTTACCGTCCACCGGAGGGTATAGCTGCCGGGTATCAGGCCGCAAACTGTAGTATTTCTTAAGGTGGGCGATGTAATTATCGGCGTATTTGGCCCCGAAACTAATGTCCAAAACCCACCCTGCGGGGGTGCTAAACCGGGGTTGCTGCCATTCATGGTAACACAACTGCCAGTGCAGGTTAAAGCTATATCTGTACCGGCATTTACCGCTGCTGGTGCTGCAATATTAAGCAGCATGACATCACTGGTTTGGCAAAAACCGTTGGAGATCGTCCAGGTTAGTGTATAAGTAGCAGAACCCGCCGGCGGGGTGTACGTTGCATTGGGGGCATTTATATTGGGCGAAAAACTACCTCCAACAGGAGAAACTGTCCAGGTACCAACATTTGGTGCTGTAACTGCATTTGCATTTAATGGTGCAGCAGTATTAATACACTGCGTAATATCCGGGCCTGCAATGGATGTAGGTGGTACGGGTAATACTGTAACGGCCACAATATCCCTGGCCAATTTAAGATCTGAGCAACGGTTGGTAAGTTCAAAAATATAGTTACCCGTCGAAAATCCTGTTATAGTAGTTACAACTGCATTAGGACTTGTGATGGTTGCAGCAGGGCCAACCAATTGTGTCCATTGGTATAGTGGTGGAACAGATTGCGGATTTCCGGCCACACCGGTAAGGGTTAATGCAGTGCCAATACAGATGGTTTGATCGGTACCGGCATTAACGGTACAGACCTGAGCCAACATTTTTGTTGTAAAAAGAAACAGGGCACTTAATAATAGGGTGCAAGATTTTTTGAGATTCGTATTCATAATTATTGAATGATTTAGAAAATTAAGTTTTGAGCAAAACTACGTATTGCAGGCTTTATATTGCAATAGTTGTTTTACCCGTTTTTTTGGATACCCCATTTCATATAATGATTTTATGCAGTAACAGTTGCACTTGGCTTAAAATTAACAGTGCATATTTCCAGCAATGCAAATTTCCGTTTGAATACAATCATATATATTATACAATTCTGTAAATAAGTTGCGTTTTTCATACCTGCTTTGCGGGTGCAGGAAATTTACAAGCAACTTATTACCAGCGGACCTGCCTGCTGGTAAACAATATGAGCATTTAGGCTGGCCGGTCGTACAACATCAGTGCAAGTATCGCCTGATGCTCCTGTACCTTGGCAGTAACAGAGCAGAAAAAAAAGTGCTTATCTTAGGTTGATGAAAAAATTACCAGTTTTGTACATAGCCCTGTTTGTTGCACAATTTATAGTGGCTATCATCTGTGCTCCACAATCCTGCGCTTGGGGAAACAGCGTGTATTTTTTTATTGGCCTGGTATGCCTGGCAGTTGCATTTATTTTACCCATGTTTCATAGGCAATGGAAATTATATAAAAGAAGAATGTTCGGTTTGCTCTTTGCACTAGTTTCAGTTATTTTGTGGTGCGCCGGGTTTATGTTGCTTGATTTTAAAATAATATGCAGGCTTTTTTAAGAGTATATCTCCTACCCCTTTTTTATTGTTTCTACAAACATACTATTTTTTACTTTTTTGCTGACTGCCCGTTTATATTGGCTTTGGATTGTGGCGAAGGTGTTACACATTGACAACATAATAATGTAAGTGTCTTTCCACATCAGGTCTGTATGCCGGCCTTGCTCCGCTAAGATGCAAACATACTTACCCCTGTTGTATACTG
>Ga0105048_10004575_pt1 | contig 22467 bp, 18 predicted proteins | sample MAT05_FD_78382 | JGI IMG/M metagenome (GOLD analysis project Ga0105048, IMG submission 78382) | Freshwater microbial communities from Lake Fryxell liftoff mats and glacier meltwater in Antarctica - MAT-05 | ecosystem: Environmental > Aquatic > Freshwater > Ice > Liftoff microbial mat | place...
AGCTGCGATGGGCTCGGCGGCTGCACCAACGCGCCTGCCGCGAACTTCTGCGTCATCGAAGCGGCGTGCTGCGCGGGCGGCTCGAAGAACCCGGCCAACGCGTGCCAGGGCTGCAACACGATCGCCACCGCGACCGCATGGACGTCGTTTTCGGCCGCCGAGCAGGTGAGCTGCAACGACAACAAGCCCTGCACCCAGGACGACCAGTGCACGGCCGGGCTGTGCCTTGGCGAGCAGTACTCGTGCGGCGATGATCGCTCGTGCACTGACGACGTCTGCGACGGGCAGGGCGGCTGCACCTACCCGGTGAAGGCCGGCCAATGCTTCATCGGCGACGCGTGTTACGCCGATGGCGCGCGCCCCGACGCGACGACCTGTCGGGTTTGCGACGACGCGACCCCGACCACCTGGGCGGCGCCCGACAATGGCGTCAGCTGCGACGACGCGAACGCGTGCTCGAGTGGGGACGTCTGCGCCGGGGCGACCTGCGACGGCGTCGACTATTCGTGCGACGACAACGCGGCCTGCACGGTCGATGCGTGCAACGGGACCGGTGCCGGCGACTGCACCCACACGCTGAGCGCCAATTCTTGTTTGATAGGCGGCGTCTGCTACCCGAACGGCGCGTCGAACCCGGCGAACTCGTGCCTTTTTTGCAACACCGCCGTGTCGCCCTTGTTCTGGTCGTCCAAGGCCAACGGGGACGCGTGCAACGATGGCGACGCGTGCAGCTACGGCGACCGCTGCAGCTTCGGTAGCTGCCTTGCGATCCCGTACGACTGCATCGGCGAAGGCTGCTGCGTCGGCGATGGCACCTGTACCAGCACGCCGCCGACCGGTGTGGTCGAGCAGTGTCAGAACGGGGTCGACGACGACTGCGATGGCGTCACCGACGAGGGCGAGCCCGAGGTGTGCGCCGACAACACCGACAACGACTGCGACGGCGCGACCGACGAGGCCGGCAACACCTGGGGCGAGGTCTTCTTCGCGCGTTCGTGGCGCACGCCTGCCACGGTCGCCATCTACACGAGCAACTTCGACGGCACCTTCCAGACCCCCAAGGTGCTGACGTTCCCGGCCGGCCGCAGCCTCGGGATCGTGGGCGTCGGCGACTTCGACGCGGACCACTTCAACGATATGGTGGTCGCCGAGTCGGTCTACAACGCCAACGACTTCATCGCGTGCGGGGCCGGCTGCGCCACCGGCACGCGCTGCGTCGGTGGCGGCTGCGTGCCTTACGGGTGCAACCCGGCCGCCGATACCTGCAACGCCGCGCATGCGGGCACGCAGTGCCTCGACAGCTTCGAGCTCAACGATGCGAATGCGCAAGAGAAGTTCTGCTACCCGCCGAGCCGCTACTACCTCGCGCGGGAGACGTGCCCCAGTGGCATTGGTCTGGTCGAGCTGTTCAGCTTGCCGCCGGGCGACGGCGTGTCGGCGATCATCGACGTCAACAACGACGGCCACCTCGACTTCGTCGTACGCAAGCACTGGGCGACGCGCCGCGGCTACGTGATGATGAACGCGGGCGATGCGGGCAATATCCAGTTCAACAAGGTCGAGTACCGCGAGGACCGCACGACCCCGATGTTGCCGATGCCCGGCAGTGCTCCGGGCGCGCCGCTGGTGGCCCCATGCAGCTGGGTCTACAACGTCTCGAAGACCTCGAAGGATGTGAGCGGCGACGGCATCGTCGACCTGGTTGGCTTCTGCAATCCCAGTGGTGGCTCGACCCCGCCGGTCATCTGGTGGTGGCAGGGGCGCGGCGACGGCTCGTTCGCGCCAAAGCAGGATCTCCTGAACCTGGCCGGGACTGGCACGACACCGTTTGCGCTCCAGACGATGAATGACTTCAATCGCGATGGCACCCAGGACATCGTCGGCGGCATGGACGACGACGGCAACTCGGGCACCATCTGGCCGATCCTGCATCGCAGCGCGCAGAGCCAGAATCACTGGCTCGCCGGCTCGCTCGCGTTCGACGTGATGACGACCTTGTTCACGGCCGATGGTCCCGGCGCCGGCGGCGGTACCAGCGGCGACTTCGACCGCGACGGCTATGCCGACCTGCTCGTCGGCTGGGCCCCCAATGTGCCCGAGTGCCAGAACGTCGGCGCGGCGACATGCATCTACTCGGAGGTCGCGGTGCTGACGAACACGACCGAAGACCCATGTGGGCTCGGCACGCGCTGCGATGGCACCGCCTGCGTCGCCTGCACGCGCGGTGACCAGGTCTGCGACATCACGTGGCAGTGTGGCACGAATGCCTGCGGTGACCCGTGCGGCGCCGGCTGCGACGCCAACGAGATCTGCCAGGGCCATACGTGCGTCACGCGCGAGGCGTGCGTCGCCAACTGCACCGGCAAGACCTGCGGCGACAACGGCTGCGGCGGTGTGTGCGGCCTGTGCGCCGACGGCCAGAGCTGCAAGGCCGGCGCCTGCGTCACCGCGAACGACGCGAACTGCGGTACCTGCGTCGGCCAGACCTGCGGCAGCGATGATTGCGGCATGCCGTGTGTCGTGTTCCAGAACACCTACGCCATCGCGTCGGACACCAACGGCCGCGGCGGCGAGGCGCCGACCAATGCGCCGCCGACCGCGCCGGGTCTGCGCATCCAGCCGACCACGCCGGCCGACTCGCAGGACCTCATCTGCACCCTCTCGGTGCCGAGCTACGACATCGATCCCGTGCAGTACGAATACCGCTGGTATCGCAAGCCGTTCGGCGGCAGCGAGGCCTTCGTCGGCGCGGTCAGCAACCGCCCGGTGGTGCCCGCGTCGCTCACGTCGCCAAACGATCAATGGCGCTGCGAGGTGATCGCGACCGACCGCCTCGAGTACTCGCAGCGCGTGTCGAGCGCGACGGTCACCATCAACAGTATCGTCAGCCTTCCTGTCGATCCAGCAGATCCCCGCTGAAGCAAGGGCGCGCGCCGTCGGTACCTGGGACCTGCCGTGCGACGGCACCGCCACCAACCCGGCGCGACCTGGCAGACGTTTACGTTCGAGCTCACGAGCCCACTCACGACCGGGCCGGCCGGTGCGTTCGTCAGCTTCAACGTCGGCGACCCGAGCCTGCAGTCGATCTGGCTCGACGACGCGCGCATCGAGCTGCTAGTGCCCTGAGCCCTGACATGGTTCATCACGACACCACCACCGCGTCCGGGATCGCGGCCGCCTTGCGCGCCGGTATCCCCGTCTCCGACACAACCTTCGATCGCTTTCTGCCGGAGCGCTTCGGCAGCGTGTCCGAGCGCTTCTGGACGCCGCTGCAGGTCGCGGCCTGCGCGGCGATGTGGCTTGACGAGCTCGCCGTCGGCGACCTCCTCGACATCGGCGCCGGCCCCGGCAAGCTGTGCGTCGCGGCCGCGCTCACTGACCAGAACAAGCGGCGCTACATCGGCCTCGAGCAGCGTCCCGAGCTCGTCGCCGCGGGCCGCGCGCTGGCCCGCGACTTCGGCGTCGCCGAGCGCGTGAGCTTCGTCGAAGGCACCCTGGAAGCCACCTTGGCGGGCGCGGTCCCGAGTGCCGAGGTCTATTACCTGTTCAACCCGTTCGGCGAGAACATCGCCCCCAGCGACGAGCACCTCGATGCCTCGGTCGAGCTGAGCGACGAGCGCTACCTGCGCGACGTCACCGCGACCGAGGCCCTGCTGGCGAACGCGCCGGATGGCACCTTTGCCCTGGTCTACAATGGCTTTGGTGGCCGCGTGCCGGCGAGCTACGAGCCGATCCGCATCGACTACGATCTGCCCAACGTGCTGCGCCTGTGGGTCAAGGTCGGCGGCCCGCAGCGCTCGAACCGGTGGCCACGCTGAACGACGTCAGCCTTTGAGCCGCAGTGTGCCTTCCAGCTTGGCACGGTCGTGGTCGAAAGTGCCCAACGGCAGGTGACCGGCCTTGCGTGCAATCTCGACAATCAGTCAGGCAGTGGGTCCGAGAAACCCAAGGCAGGCTTCTTGGCGAAGTGTTCGAGGGCTCTGGCCACCACACCGGCGTCCTGCAAAACGAGCGACTCGTGCGCCAACAGCCGGGCTACCGCGCGCGCAAGCGGTTGCGGCGTCCTCTTATAGACGCTGGAGACTACCCAGACCGCTTCAGCGAGCACGACATGAGAGACCCACGCGCCCGCCGGCGTCGTGTGCACGTCTGTCGACGAATAACGCCCGGCGCGTCGCACGGTCGCCACATCACCCTCGGTGCCCCACTCCAATAGGGACCCAGGAGCCAGGCCGAGGTGTCGCCGAATGCCGAAACGGTCGAGTCCGTCCTCGAGGTCGCCTCCGCTGTCGCTTGGAGTGTGACTATCGACCGAACCCGCACCCGCGCTGACCCAACGGGGCGCGTTCAGGGTCTTGCGTGTCCTTGTCCGCGGGGCTACGACGGGCTGTGGGATCGTACTACGCGGAACGTCCCGAGATCGTCGCCGTCGTGCCGCCCACGGCGCGCCATGTGCTCGATGTCGGTTGTGGTGAAGGCTCGCTCGGGCGCCAGCTCAAGCGCGACCGACCCGCTGTGCAGGTCCGCGGCATCGAGCCGTCGCCGGCGCCCGCCGCGCTCGCTCGGGCCTGCCTTGATGGGGTCCACGTCGGCGGTGCCGAGGACGTGCTGCCACCGGAGTGGCCGGCGCCGGACTGCATCGTGTTCGCTGATTGCCTGGAGCACATGCTCGACCCGTGGTCGGTGCTGGCGCGTCTCACAGAGCTGCTCGCGCCTGGCGGCTCGGTCGTCATCAGCCTGCCCAATGTCGCCCACCACACGGTCTTGCTCGGGGCGCTGCGCGGCCGTTGGGATTATGCCGACTCGGGCTTGCTCGACCGCACGCACGTCCGCTTCTTCACGCGTCTCACGCTGCTCGAGTTGCTCGCACAGGCGGGTCTCGCGCCGGTCGTGTTCGAGCGCGTGTTCCGTGGTCCGCGTTCGCGTCGCCTCGCGAACTTCTTGGAGCGCGTCGGGCGGCTCGTCGCGCGTCCTGATTCCAGCGCTCTGCTGCGGTCGCGGGCGACCGTCGCCGACCTCCTGACCTATCAGTACCTCGTCGTCGCGCGCCGCCTGCCTTAGACGGCGTGCGTTCAGCGCGTGCGCCCAAAGACATCCCGCACCAACCGTCGCAAGCTCTGGGCGGCTTCGAACGCGCGCCGTCCGATCCGCGCTTCGAGTCGGGCCATGATGTGCCGGTTCGTCGTGAACTCGGTGCGCAGGCGCGCCAGCTCGTCCCCCTGGCGCCGCAGCCGATCGCTCAGGGCGGCCGCCAGCTCTCCCGCGCAAAGGAGAGCGCCGGATCGCTTGCCTCGCCAGGGACGACCGGATGGAGGGAACGACTCTCCAAGGCGTCGCGCGTCGCCTCCAGGAAGCGATGTCCGTGACGCTGGTCGGGCTCGAGGGCAGGGGCGTCAGGTGGTGGGGCGGGAACTCGCAGGCCGCGTCGAGGCCGATCGCCGCAGGCGGCGTCGTGTCGTTGAAGGTCTCGGCGCGCGTAAGGTAGATCTCGCCGATGCCCGTCTGCGACACTCCGTGCGCCAGCGGGTGGTGGTCGCGCGAGTGGCGGGAAAGTAGCTCGACGCGGTGGACGGCGCAACCCGCCGAGTCCACGCCCGAACGCGCACCCGCTGGGCCCGAAGCCCGTTCGAACGAAGCGACACCGGCCGGTCTACAGAGCGCTTGCCCGGGTGTTCGGGCTGCCGGTCGGGGCAGTGGGGTCGCCGAACCCGGAGGTCAAAGTGCCCGGGCGCTGTCGCCGTGGTGCACTGCCAAGTTCCCGGCAGTCTTGGGCACGGGCAGCTTGTGACGGTGCCCGGTCGGCACTTTGACCGGGCGCTTCAGCGGCCCGCTGGTGTCCGGAATAGAGGACTACCGGGCGCTGACGAATCGTGACAATTGCCGTTGGCACGCATTGACGGGTGCGGTCGTCGATGTGAGCGTGCTGTTGCCCGAACAGGCAATCCACCATCTCTGAAAGGAGGACCTATGCGTCTCTATCGGAATACCGCTGCGTCCCGTCTGCGCCTCGACTACGGCATCGAGCTGTTGGCGGGTCTTACGTTCTTCGACAAAACCCGGTCGATCGCCGTGGCGTTGCAGCCGGTGCAGGAATCGCTCGCGACTGCTGCCGACGCGACCGTGGCGGCGGAGCGTCTTCTGCCGGCCCTGCGTGCCACCAAGCGTTTCGCCGAGTATGGCACCGAGCAGGCCGTGCGCGTCTTGCATGGTCGGTGCAAGGAACTCGATGGTGCACGTGTCGGGCCCATCACCGAGGCGCTCTTTCCCAATGACCTCAGTGCCGAGGTCACGCCCAAGGGTGACGCGCAGCTCGCCGCGTCCAAGAAGCTGCGTAGGCGCATCGACGACGCCGGCCTCGCGGAGATCGTGGCCGCGAAGGCCGAGTTGGCGGCCCACCTCGACGCTCCGCTCGCGGCCTTCGACACGGCCAGCGCTGCCCTCGCCGGCGCCATCAAGACCCGCTCCGATGCCTTCCTGAGCGAGGTCGCGCGTCGCAACGACCATCGCCGCACGATCGATGCCATCTTCGGCGAGCTCCGCGCCGCCTATCCCGGCGACCGTACCATCCAGAAGGTGATCGTGCCGGAGCTCGACGAGGGTGGGTCTGACGATGAAGCAGTCACGCCCGTTCCCACGCCCACCTAGATGTCTGGTCGGGTCGGGTCGGCGCGGTCGGGTGGGGTCGGGTGGGGTCGGGCGACGAGGGGCGGTCAGTCGAACGGATTGCCGCGCGCGAGCAACCAGTGCTGCACGAGCGGGCCCGGGTCGAAGCCGGTGTCGTCCTGGATCGCCGCGACGAGCGCGGTCATGGTGGTGGCGGTGCCGACGTGCGTTTCGTAGAAGCGGGCGAGCACGGCGTCGAGGACTTCCGGCGTGAGCGCGTCGGCGACGGCGCGCCAGAAGAAGGCGCCCTTCATGTAGACGATGTTCGAGAAGAGGCCGCCCTTCAGGATGTCGACTTTGCCGCAGGTGCTGGGCCAGGCGACGATGTCTTCGTCTTCGAGGGTCGCCATGAGGGTCTCGCGATAGTCGGCCCAGATAGCGTCCTCGGTGGCGGCGTCGGTGACGGCGCCGAGCGCGCGGGCGGCGAGGTAGGAGGTCGTGCCTTCGGAGAGCACGAAGTCCTCCCAACATTGCATCCGGATCCCGGTGCCATACCAGCCGTGCACCGCTTCGTGGACGTGGGTTATCGGGAGGTCCATCTCGCTCGTGGCGACGTGCCAATAGGGATGATGCTCCATGCCGCCCGCGGTGGATGGGCCCCAGGCGACCGCGACGGAGCCGGCGCGCTTGCCGAACGTGTAGCTGCCGATGTTCTGTTCGAGCCAGTCGAAGGCAGCGGTCAGAGCGCGCGTGCCTTTGAGCGCCTTGGTCTTGCCGTTGGGGAGCCAGCACACCTGGAGCACTGTTCCGGCGGCGGTCTTGCCGAGATCCTGGCAGGTGTAGCGGCCGATCGCGAAGGCCAGCGTGTACGAGGGCGCGTCGGCAATGAGCGCCTCGGGGTAGATGGCCTTCTGGCCGCTCGCGTAGCCGGACAACGAGAGCTCGAACTGCATACCGTCGGAGGGGCCCGAGCGGCACGGGAAGAGGTTGCCGCAGTAATAGGGCCAGACCACGGTCGAGCCGTTCTTGGCGAAGCCCTCACCCTGCTTTTCGCGCGAGAAGTGGTAGTCGATGTGGATTGGACCAGAGGCGGGCATATGCGCAATGTGCAGGGCGCCGAGGCGCTGTTCCCACGCGACCGCGCCGTCGTCGTCGTAGACGTCGTCGATGTCGAGTCCGGGGGCTTCGAGCGAGACAGTGCGGGCGCTGCTCGGCTCGAACCAGATCGAGGCTTCGGCGGTCATATCGCCGACGTCGACGTGCAGCCAGGTCGTAGCGATCCGCGCCGTCCAGTCGGCGGGGATGCCGCCGCGGTCAGACTTCTCGATCTGGCCAGTCGGGTCCTCGCCGCGGTCGACTTCTTCGGTCGCGTCGGGCCCGCTTGGATTGGTGGCGTCGCTCGCAGCGGTGTCGTCGTCGCAGGCCTGGGCGAAGAAAGCGACGAGCATGAGGAGTGGCAACCGCATGCAAGATGGCTCGTACGGCTGCCCCCGGGTGTCAACCGTAAAGGCTCGAGAAGCAGGGAGAATGTGCTTGCTCGCGGTCGTTGCGCGCGCGATGGTCCGGCCATGAGGACCTGCGCACTGATCATCGTCACGGCACTGCTCGGGGCTTGCGCGCAAGACGCGCCGACGGGGGAGACCCCGTTGGTCGTGCCCGAGGGCAAGGAGGACAACTTCCTGTCGCGCAGCGCGCAGGAGTACCTGGTCGAGGGGCACACGACGATCGTGCTCGATGAGGCGGATGCGGGGCTTGGCGACGCGCAGAAGCTCGAGAAGGTAAAGCGCCTCATCCCGTTCAAGCAGGTCGTGGTCGCCTGGTTCCTGAACGCCTGGATCGGACCCAAGGACAGCGAGGACAAGAACTTCGGCTACGGCGGCTTCAGCGCGCTGACGAAGAATGGCAGCTTCGAGGACCTCGACATCAAGCAGGTCGATGCGCGCACGTTTGCGTTCACGACGCGCCAGCAGCTCGCGGGGCCGCTGGATTTGTTGGAGCGGTTGCCGACGACGCGCGCGGCCGATGGGCGCATCACGTTCCCGCTGACGGTGGGGCAGATCTCAAATAAGGACATGCAGAACCTGGCGGCCGGGGCCGAGTGGTTCCGATCGGCGCCGTGGGAGGACTTCGATCCGAAGAAGGTGCCGGCCGGCACGACGTTCGACACGCTGGAGCTGACGATTACGCCGCAGCCGCGGTCGCTCGATGGCTGGCTGGATACGCCGCGCTTGTTCGCGGACGGCAAAGTCACGATCGGCGTGCACTTCGGCTGGGATTATCACTCGGCGGCGCACGTGACCGGGTCGAAGCTGTTCTATGCGTGGCTCGTCAAGAAGGGCTTCAAGTCGCCGGTCACGAGCTACGAGAAGCTGACGCGCACGAGCGGGCCGTTCACGAAGACGATCAACGCGAACAAGAAGCCCGTGAAGGTCGAGGTGTCGATGTTCTGGGGCAAGCCCCTGGCGAGTACCGATCCCGACACCGAGGCGGGCGGGGTCTTGCTGAAGGCGGACCTCATCAAGAGCCTCGAGACGCGTGAGGTCATCATCTACAGCGGGCACTCGGGGCCGTTCTGGGGCTTCTCGATGGCCAACTGGAACAAGACCGAAGCGGGTGAGCTGGACGACAACGAACTGAAGTCGCTGGCCTTGCCGAGCACCTATCAATTGATGATGGCAGAAGGCTGCGAGACCTATGCGATGGGCGAGGGCTTCTTCGCGAATCCGGCGAAGGCGTCGCGCACGAATATCGATATTGTCACGACGACGACGTACTCGACGGCCGAGGGTGCGGACCCGGTGGTCGACTTCATCGAGGCGGTGGTCGGCACGTCGTATGGCAAGCATGTGCCGTGGCTCTGGACAGAGCTCCTGCAGGCGCTCGACTACAATGCGTGGGACCCGGCGATGTACGGCGTGCACGGCATCGACGATGCGCCGCATCTGCATCCGTATGCGGACGCGGCGAAGTTCTGCACGACCTGCACGAAGGACGCGAACTGCGGGGCGGAAGGCAATTTCTGCGCGAATCTCGGGACCGACGCGGGCAAGATCTGCACGTCCGCGTGCACGGGCGACGACGGCTGCCCGAGCGGCTATGTGTGCGCGCCGATCGCCAAGGGTGCCAGCATCACCGGCAGCGCCTGCGTGCCGCGCACGTATTCGTGCAAGGGTGGGGCGGAGCCGACGCTCCAACTCGTCATCAACGAGGTGCTGGCCGACCCGCCCAATGGCGACGAGGGCGACGTCAACGGCGATGGCTTCATCGATGCCGACGAGGACGAGTTCGTCGAGCTCTACAACGCGTCGGGCAAGGACCTGCGGCTCGACGGCTGGACCGTCGCCGACGGCACGGCGGTGCGCTTCACGTTCCCGAGCGGGACGACGCTGCCCAGGGGCAAGGTCGCGGTCGTCTTCGGCGGCGGCGAGGCGGCCGCGCTGAGCGGCACGGGCGCCAAGGTGTTCGTCGCGACCGACGGGCTACGGCTCGCGAATGGGGGCGACACGGTCGTTGTGCGCAATGCGACGGGCGCGGTCATCGACCGGTTGGTGTTCGGCGCCGAAGGCGGCAACGACAGAAGCCTCGTTCGTAGGCGCGACGGCGACAAGACGTCGGGCTTGGTGGCGCACCCGGGCAGCGTCGTCGCGTCGCCGGGCCTGCGCACGAACGGCACGCCGTTCTGACCTCGTGCTGGGTCGCCCTTACCGTAGCTCGCAGCGCCCAGCGTTGCTATGCTACCGGCGTGGACGACGAAGGCGAAAGACGAGCGCGGGCGCGAGCCCGTACAGGACGCATGGTGCTGCGCAAGGCGACGCTCGCTGTGGGCGAGATCGACCTCGACCCGATCCGTGGGCCCGAAGCGGTGTCGCTGGTGTTCCAACTCTCGAAGGAATGTTGGGCGCTGGGGGGACGCAGCAATGGGGCAGAGTATCAGCGCGTCGACACGCCCTACCGCTTCGTGCCCTGGGCAGAGCGGTCATGATCGAACTGCCGGATGACTTTCGGGACATGTTGATCGAGCTGCACGACGCAGGCGCCGCGTTCGTTGTGATTGGCGGTCACGCAGTGGCGTTTCATGGCTATCCCAGGGCGACCAAGGATCTCGATCTGCTCGTGCGTGCCGAGCCTGAGAATGCAGTTCGTGTCTATCGCGCCCTCGCCGCGTTTGGCGCACCACTCGACAGCTTCGCTGTTACTGCGAACGACTTTGCTGCTTACGACGGGGTGCTCCAGATTGGGCTACCTCCGCGGCGCATCGACATCCTGAACCGAGCGGCAGGGGTCGGCTTCGATGACGCTATCTCGGCTGGCGACACGCTGGAGATCGACGGGCGCAAGGTCGCCATCATCGGGTTCGATGCGCTCATCCGAAACAAGCGCGCCGCGGGTCGTCCTCAGGATCTTGTCGACGTCCTCGAGCTCGAAAAGGCTGCCGCGTCTCTCAGCCTACGCTCCGTAGACCGAGCTCGGCGATGATCTGATAGGCGTGCGAGCGGCCGATGCCGAGGCGGCGGGCGGCTTCGGGGATGCTGCCGCCGGTCGCTTGGAGCGCGTCCGTAAGGAGCTGGCGCTGGCATTCGCGCATGGCGAATTGCCACGTCGGAAGGGGCGGGCCGGCGTCGGGCAGATCGGGGAAGAGGTGGTGCGCTTCGATGCTGGAGGCGCTCTCCGAGTGGGCGCGGATGACGGCGCCGACGAGCGCGTTGGCGAGCTGGCGGACGTTGCCCGGCCACTCGGCGATGGCCAACGCCTGGTGCGCGGCGACGGACAGATCGAGGTTGCCGAGGTGGTGACGGTCGCACGTGGCGGCGACGAGCGCGTCCGCGAGGAGTGGGATGTCGGAGCGGCGGGCGTCGAGAGCGGGCAGGTCGATGATGACGACGTTCAGACGATAGAAGAGGTCCTCGCGAAAGCGACCCTCGGCGACGAGGCGCGTGAGGTTGATGTTGGTGGCGGCGATGATGCGCACGTCGGCCTGAATCGCGTGCGTGCCGCCGAGTGGCCAGTAGACGCCGTCTTGTAGGAGCTGGAGCAGCTTTGCCTGAGCCGAGGGCGTGAGCTCGGAGATCTCGTCGAGGAACAAGGTGCCGCCGGCTGCGGCTTCGACCTTGCCAAAGATGCGTTTGGTCGCGGTCGAGTGAGAGCCAGGCATGGCGCCGAAGAGCTCGCTTTCGAGGAGCGTGTCGGGGATCGCGGCGCAGTTGATCGTGATGAACGGTCGGTCGCGGCGCGGGCCCGAGCGCGCGATGATACGCGCGAGCTCGGACTTGCCGGTGCCGGAGGGGCCGGTGAGGAGCACCGCGAGGTCGAAAGGTGCCACCGTCGCGGTCATGCTCAGAGCGTCGGCAAGCCCGCTGCTCCTGCCGATGAGCACCTCGGCACCGACGAGACGGGCGCGATGCACGAGTGTCGGGTCGCGTTTGTCGGCTTCGGGCGGGCGCACGAGGCGGCGGGCGATGGGGCGCAGGTGGGCGGCGAAGCGTTCGGTCCAGGCGCGTGCGGAAGGTGGGAAGCGCAAGCCGGCGGTGTGCCCCTGGAGGTAGATGACGCCGACCGGTGGGGTGCCGATCGGCACGCACAGGACCGCTTCGATGTTGTTGCGCTGGACCGAGAGCGCCCCCTGAAAGCGAGGGTCGGCCAACGCCGAGGCGGTCTCGATGGTGCGACCGCCGGCGAGCGCGTCGGCGATGATGGTCGTCGAGAGGAGCGCACGGGCGGCCTCGACCCCAGCGGTTTCGAAGCCAGAGCTGGCCCAGTAGACGCCGCGGCCGCCAACCCGACCCGCGCCGAGCTCGAGGTAGGCACGCTTGGCGTCCGCGCGCGCGACCAACAGTGCCAGCGCCCGCTCGACGATCGACGAAGGCGCTTCGGCGTCGATGAGCTCCACGATGCACGCGAGGAAGTCGCGTTCAGCAACGACATCCACATACGGCGGAACGGGTAGGCCTGTAGTCATGTAGCGTTGCTCTATCACGAACGGATCACGGGCAGCGACTTCTGCACGGGTCGACTCACAAGCGGCGCCCACGAACCTGTGCTGCGCGTTCGTTCAGTGCGCCCGATCGGTCTACGCGTCGGTCATGGTCGTCTTCGGCGGTCACCGAGAAGCGAAACGCCGAACCCTCGCCGAGTGAGACATCACCGATGAATCAACCTCCTGTCATAGTGCGGGTGGCGGAGCAGCTCGTGCGCCTTGGCGTCTTCGCCGGCGCCTGCTTCCTCAGCGCCGCGCATTCGCGCCACGAGACGGTCGTGCACGTCTATCCGACCGTCGCCGCGTCGGGAGACGTCGCGCGACCAGGTGACGCGAGCGGCGAGGCCAGCGACGGGGGCTGGCAGTCGGTGGGGCTGCGCACACTCGCCTCCGATCATCACAGCTTCGGCGCGGCCGTGCGGCGGCTCGCAGCGGCGGCCGATGGCGATTGCGCTGCGCGCGAGCTGCTGGTGGTCAATGGCTACGATCATGTGCCGCAATACCTGGCGCGCATCGCATGGCGCCCGGCGGGAGGGCGCTGCGTGCCGGAGACCAGCCCAGGCCGCTGGTCACCGCGGGCGCTGCATTTCTCCGATGTGGCGGTCGCCGACTTCGATAGCGATGGGCGCGACGAGGTCGTCGTGAGCGCTTTCGCGGAGGCCGATGGGCGCATGCACTCGGGCAGCGTGCGGGTCATCGCGGGCGGCGATCCATGGCTGGTCGACCCGCCGGCGCTCGCGGTCGCGCCCGGCGAAGGCCTGGCACCCGCGAGCGTCGCGGTGGGGGATGTCGATGGCGATGGGCGCCTCGATCTGGTCGTCGGCAGCGTATGGGCGGGGGCGCTCGGGACTGGGCGTGACGTGAAGCACATCCGTGGCAGCGAGCTCGATGGGCCGACGCTCGTGTTCCTCGGAACGGAGCCACCGGTCGGGTTTGGGGCGCCGCTGACGATCGCGCCGCGCGGTGTGCTCGACGTGAAGCTGGTCGATGTGGATCTCGACGGCACGCTCGACATCGTCACCGCTGGCCGGGCGGTCAGCGTGAGCTATGGGCCGGACTTCGGCGAGGTGCGGGTGCTGCCGGTCGCGCTCGGCGAGTATGCGATCGCGATGGCTGTCGATGTCGCATTCGCGCCGGATGCGACCCACGCACTCGTCGCCTTCACGGCGAGCTGCTTCTCGGCCGACGAGTGCGCACTCGCGGTGCAGGACGAGCACGCGTTCGGCGTGTGGGTGTGGTCGCTCACGACGCGAAAGACGCTGGTGGCAGCCTCTGAGGAGGCGCGTGACGAGCGGTTCATCGGGTTCTGGCCGACACCCGGAATTCCATCGCCGGTGCGCTTTGTCGACTTCGACGACGAGCCGCTGCCCGATCTGATCGTGGGGTTGATGAGTATGCCTGACGTCGGGCTGCCGAGGCCGATTGTCGGACGACCCTGGCTCGGGCCACTTGGGCTGGTTGGGGCGGCGCCGCTTTTACTGCCGGGCGCGTCGCTCGCCGACGTGACCCAGGGCTGGCACAGCTTGAACATCCGCGCGCCGACACCCGCGTATCCCATGACCAGCGCGGTCGTGCCGTATGCAGATGCACGCGATGCGCACGCGGTCATCGTCGCCGAGCCACCACTATCGAAGGGAGCGACGCGGCGGGTGTTCACCTACATCGGGCCAGGTCAGGTGGTCGGCGCCGAGGTCGATACGGCGGCGGGGGAGCGGCTGCCGACGCATTATGTGCCAGGGGATCGACATGTCACTCTCGCGTGGCTGACGTCGAGCACGGGCCTAGACGAGGCGACCATGAGCGGTGGGCTGAAGGTGACCTGGCTGGTTGTGCAGCATCCCTACCTCATTCTTACGAGCGCGTGCCCGCTGGCCGGATCGGCGGCCGGCACGTTGTTCATCAAGCCACCGGAGCGCGTGCGAAGTGCGCGTGGCGCGCTGTTGGGAGCCTCGGTCGGCGGCTGGCAGGACCAGCCGACGGGCGAGCGAGAGTGACTGACTGATCTATTGCAAGGAGAAAGACCATGGGTTGGAGCTATGAAGACAATCGTTTCGAGGTGACCGCGTGTGAGCCCAAGCGCGCGAGCGCTGGCGCGCCCGTGACGATCGCTATCTCGGGGCAGAACCGGGGCGGCAATCGCAAGGGCGAGGGCTGGTTCGCGCTGCTGGTGCCGGCCGACATCGACGCCAGCGCCGCGCCGGCGGAGGGCCTGCCCGCGCACTTCCGCGCGACGCCGGTGAGCTACCGCCACGGTGAGGCTGATGCGTTCTCGATGTCGGCGGCGTTCGAGCTGCCGGCCGATGCGCGCGGCAGCTACCAGCTCGTCGTCGGTCACGGCGACGAGCACGGTGCCGGCGAGCTCGCGCGCTTCCTCGTGGACGCCGACGACTTCGACGGCACCTTCGTGGTGGCGTGATGGTCGCGCTCGCCGAGCATGGGGCTCCGGCGAGCGCGTCCCCGCCACTCGTATCGTTCGACCTCGCGTCGGCGGTCGAGCGGATCGGGGACGCGTGGCCGTCGGCGCTCGTCGCACCCTCCGCGCGTGAATCCGTCGTCGCGTTTGCGCGTGGCCTTCCGCAGGTCTTTCATTGGGTGGTGCTGGAGAGCCGGCTCACAAGTGACGCACCGCAGCAGGTCGACCTGCTCGCGTGCATCATCGACAGTGGCGACGCCCGGGCCGAGCTCGTGGCCGGGCTCGAATTACATGGCATGCATCCGGGAATGGCCGGCGCAGCGCTCCTGCCTCGGTGGGCGCGCGCCGAAGGTGACCTCGCCCAGGTGCCGGTGATCTGGCTCGAATGGGATGCGCCGTTCATGCGGGTCGAGCCGCTGCAGCTCATCGGGATCGAGCCGCGCTTCTGGAACCCCGAAGCGGTGCGCATGACGCGGCCGTCACCGCGGACCCAGACCGCGCTTGCGGAGGCGGGCTACGCGGCGAGCTTCAGGGCGGCTCACGACCCGGGCATGCTCGCGCAGATCGAAGCGGCGATCGCGGCGCTGCCGAAGACGGGCACCGCGATCTTCTCCGCTAGCCTGCGGCCGCGTGGCAAGGAGGTCGACCGGCTGTTCGTCGAGCTGCCGCGCGAGGCGGTGGTGCCATGGCTCGCCGCGATCGGCTGGCCGGGGGAGCTCAGTGCGGCGAGACGTTGGCTGCACGACACGATCGCGCCATGGGAGCCGGCCTACATCCAGGTCGAGCTGACTGCGCGTGGGCCAACGGCGCATCTCGGGATCGAGCCGCGTCAGACGTCAGGCGCCCTGTCGGAGCGGCGCGAGCGGCGCGCGTTCCTCGGGCGGCTCGTCCGTGATGGGCGTGCGCGCGCGGACAAGGTCGCGGCGCTACTCGCGTGGGAAGGAACCTGGCGGGTCGAGTCGCCTGCGGGCCCGCTGGCCGAGGTGCGCACGTTCCATCTCAAGCAGGTCTCGCAACACGGGGAGGCGCCCGAGGTGAAGGCCTACCTTGGGGTGCACTACCGTGCGGCGGGGCGTGCGGCAGGGCGATCGGCGGCGCGGGCATTGGCGACGAGCCCGTCGTAGCCAGGGGCGACGAGACCGGCCCAGCGGTCGGGATTAGCCAGCCCCAGTTGACGCAGCGCCAGGCGCGCCGCGTCGGCTGGGGCCTCCTGGCCGAGGAGCTGGGCTGTACGCAGGCGCGCGATCTGCCCTTCGAGGTCGACCCCGGCGGCATCGAGGCTGTGGGTCGCGCGCGCGAGCCAGGTCAGGGTGTTTGTGCGATCACCCGCACGGGCCGTCATGCTCGCGCGCAAGAGCTGTGCATGGGCTGCGCCTTCCGGCATCGCGAGTCGCTCGAGACGGGTGATGAGGCGATCGATCGGCCACAGGCCCGGCTCGGGCGCACGATCGAGTGCCAGCACCGCGCGTGCTTCGAGGAGATCGTGGTCGAAACGGGAGAACACGATGCGATAGCCGCCGGCCTTTTCGAAGGCGGCGCGACCGGCCGCGATGGCCCGCGCTGCTTCATGGTTGCGACCCTCGACGAGGTCCGCCAGGTAGCGGCCGCGCAGGGCATAGAACGTCTGTGGCGAGTAGCGATCCGGTAGCCAGTTACGCAATGTCCAATCCGCGATTGCGCGCGCCTCGTCAGTCCGCCCGGCGGCGATGGCGGGCAGCAGGCGGTAGGATGCGAGCACGACCTGGGCATGCAGATCGCCGCGGCGCTCGGCGTCGGGGAGGTGACTCTGAACGAGGCTCATCGCGGTCGTGAAATGCCCACGTGTGACGAGCACGCGCGCGAGGATCGAGAGCGCCTGGAAGCGCTCCCAGTGGGTGTCCTCGACCCTGCGCAAGCGCTCGATCGCCTCCTCCGAGAGGTCTTTCGATTCAACGAGGCGACCTTGCGCGCCAGCTAGAAGTGCGCGCCAGAGCGTTTCGACACCGGCGGAATAGGGCGATTTGGAGTGTCCGCCGAGCTGCTCCACCCAGCGCTGCGCGGTCGTCTTGAAGCCCGGCATGCTACCGAGCACGAAGCCCGCGAGCGGCCCTGTCACGCGCGCCACCCGCTCGGGATCGCCACTCGCTTCCGCGTAGGTCAGCGCGCGCAGCATGAGCTCGAGACCGACCAGCGGCGTCACGAAGATGAGCGCCTTGGCGATCGGCCAACAGGTGTCGAAGCGCTCGGCGGCGGCGGGGTCGGCGCTCGGCGCGGCGCGGCCTTTACGGCGACCGGTCAGGATCCCGAACGCGCCGCCGACGAGCCGTAGTGATCGCGTGAAGCCGCTCGCGCCGACCGCGATGCCGAGCTCGGTCATCACCGGCTTCATTACGGCGAGGCCTTCGTCAATGTCGCCGAGCGCCATGAGTGCGTCGGATGCGGCGCGCAGGTGGGTGCGGCGTTCGGCGGGCTCGGCGGCGGTGCGCGCGAGCTCATGGTAGGTCCGCGCCGCGTCTCTGCCGTGACCCGCCTCGCGCAACGCTCGGGCGAGGCGAAGCTGCAGCGCGCGCCGTGTCGCCGCAAGGGTCGCAGCGGCGCGGCCTTCGCCGAGGTGTCTCGGGTCGCCGCTCAAAACCTGCTCGAGCAGCTCGGCAGCGCGCGCGAACGCTGAGGTGCGCTCGGCCACGTCCGCGGCCCTCAGTGCCCAGCGGGTCGAGCCGGCGACATCGCCCGCGCCCGCGTAGTGGAAGGCGACGAGACCGAGATCGCCGTCGGCGTCAGTCGTGGCCGCCAGCACCTCGGCCAGCGAGCGATGTGCCGTCGTGCGTTCTTCGGGCGTCAGGAGGTCATTGACCGCCTCACGCACCGAATCGTGGTGCGGCATCGCGACGCGTCCCGACCCTTGATAGGCGGTCCGCAGGAGCGACTGGGCCGCGAGGTCTACCAACGTCGCCCGCGCTGGGACCGGCACCCCGGCCGCGCGCGCGAGCAGTGCGAGGGGTAGCGGTCGACCGGCGAGCGATGCGAAGCCGACGAAGCGGCGCACAGCCGGCGAGAATCGCGCCAGGCTCTTCGCGACGAGGCCCGCGAGAACGAGGTCGGTCGCGTCGGGCTCGGCGAGAAGGCGCGTCAGGACAAGCGCGTTGCCATTGGCGGTGGCGACGGCCGCCGCGATCGCCGCGGTCTGATCGACGCCGAGCGCGCGGGCCGCGAGCGCCCACGCAGCTTCGGGCGAGAGCCGTGCGATCTCGACGGTCGCGAGTTGGAACGGCACCCCTTTCTGGAGTCGCCGTTCGAACGCGACGGCGAACGGAGACGACGACCAGACCTCACCCTCGCGATGCGTCAAGATGACCAGCACGCGCGGCGCGTCGGGCGGCTCGACCAGCGCCATCAGCGCGTCGACCGCGTCACTGTCGCCCCAGTGCACGTCCTCGATGACGAGCACGATCGGTTGCGCCTCGGCGAGGCGCCGCACGAGCGCGCGTAGGAGCGCGCGTACCCGCGGCAGGTCCTCGTCGCGTGTACGCGCCGCCATGCTGACCTGGGCCGGCGCATCCTCTATATGAGCCGGGCCGGTTGGGAGGAACTTGCCGAAGATCGGGAACACGCGCGCAAGCGCAGGCAGGTCGGGCGACGCTTCGATGAAGGTCGTGACCTCGAGGTCAGCGCGGGCACGTGTGGCCAGTTGATCGAGCGCCGCGTCGAGCGCCTTGAACGGGATGCTCTCGGCGGCAAAACAACGGCCGTATATGACAAAGGCCCCGCGCAACGCCGCTTGCGCGGCAAAGCGTGACACGACGGCGGTCTTGCCCATGCCCGGCTCGCCATAGACCCGGGCGAGACCCGACAGGCCGGCGAACGCGCGATCGAGCAGCCCCGCGAGCTGGGCGAGCTCGGCGGCGCGGCCTTGGAACGAAGGCGCAACGGCCGGCCTGGCAACAACGGCACCCGAAGGTGACGCGGTCGGCGCGAGCTGGCGAACGATCGCGCTCGGCTCGGGGCGCGCGCTGGCCTCCGTTGCGAGAAGCCCGAGCAAGAGGGCCGACCAGTCGGCGGAAATCGCGGGTCGTATCGTCGCGAGGTCGCGAGGCGGCTGGAACGCGCGGGCCATGAGCCCATCAGCGATGTTCCAGGGCGCTACACCGGTCAGGCCTGCATAGACGAGCAAGCCGGCCGCAAACACGTCGGTCGCCGGCGTCAGCGTGTCGAGCATCAGCTGCTCGGGCGCCATCCACAACGCTGAGCCGGACATCTCGCCCGCTGCGGTCGCGGCGTCGCGTAGCCGCGCGAGCCCGAAGTCGAGCACCAACACTTCATCTTGCGTCGTCACGAGCACGTTGTCGGGCTTCAGGTCGAGGTGCACGAAGCCGCGCTCGTGCAGCGCCGCCAACGCCTCGAAGAGCCCGCTCACCAGCGCGCGTACGCGTGGCGCATGCGCCAGGGCGCCCGCCTCAGGTGGGCCAGCGGCTTCGGCCAGCACGGTCGTGAACGGCCGCCCATCGACGAACGGCATGACCAGTGCCAGGCCACCATCATGCGCGATGAGCTCGGTCGGGGCGACCAACGCCGGGTGCGACAGGTCGCACAGGAAACGCGCCTCGTTCTTGAAGCCCTCGAGTGCCCAGGGGTCGCGGGAGTGCAGCACCTTGAGCGCGACCTCCTCGTCGCTTTCCGGGTCGCGCGCGAGAAACACCTCGCCGTTTGCGCCACGACCGAGCGTGCGCAGGAGCGTCAGCCGGCCCCAGGATGCCGTCGCTGAGGCCGCATCCTCATCGGTCGAACTCTGCATTGTAGAGATGTGTAGTCGAGAACGCCGATCGCGGAAAGGGCCGGAGCCCGGTCGACCTGGTTGAACTGGTCGACTTGCCGGCTGCGCGACCTTGGCGCATGAATCGCTCATGCGCGTGCATCATTTGAACTGCGGCACCATGCACCCGGTCGTGCTCGGGCGCGACCCCATGGTTTGTCACTGCCTGCTCGTCGAGACCGACAAGGACGGGCTCGTCCTGGTCGACGCGGGCTTTGCCGTGCGCGATCTCGCGCAACCGAAGCTGCGCCTCGGTAAAGCGTTCACGTCGCTCGCGCGCATCGAGCAGGACATTCGCCAGGCGGCGCTCTCGCAGGTCGAAGCGCTCGGCTTTGGCGCGAGCGACGTGCGCCACATCATCCTGACGCATATGGACCTCGACCACGTCAGCGGCCTCGTCGACTTCCCGGCCGCGCGCGTCCATGTGCACGCGACCGAGCACGCGCTGGCCATCGCCCGCACGACGCTCATGCACCGCCGCCGCTACCTGCCGGCGCTGTGGGCGCATGACCCGAGCTTCCGCACGTACAGCGACCTCGGTGAGCCATGGTTCGGATTCGACGCGGTGCGCGCGCTCGACGGGGTGCCGCCGGAGATCCTTTTGATCCCGCTGGCCGGCCACACTCGCGGTCACGCGGGCGTCGCCGTGAAAGCCGGCGATCGCTGGCTCCTGCACGCGGGCGATGCCTACTTCTCGCGCGGCGAGGTGCATGCGAAAGAGCGCGAGTGCCCGCTCCTGCTCCGCACCTTCCAGACCCTGGTCGAGATGGACCGCAAGGCGCGCCTCGCGAACCAGGCGCGGCTGCGGCAGCTTGCGAACACCAGCGACGAGGTGCAGATCTTCAGCGCGCACGACCCGCGCGAGCTGACCCCGGGCCCCGCCGCTGAAACAGTGTCGGATGGCGAAGGAGCCAAATCGTGACGCAAGGGCGTGTGGCACTCGAAGACCCGGTCCATCGCATTGCCCCGATCCAACACCTGGTCGAACGCGTCACGCTGCACGCCGCTTCGCTCGAGAGCTTCGCCAGCATCTTCTAGATCCTGTCAGCGCTGAACCCGCACGAGTGCTACCACCTCGCCGCCCAGGGCTATGTCGCCGGCACGCTGAACGAGTCGCTCGACACGCTCACCGGCAACATCGCGGCGACCCACAGCCTGCTCGCCGCGCTGCAGACGGTCGTGCCAAGCTGCCGCTTCTACTTCGCCGCCACGAGCGAGATGTTCGGCGCTGTCGGCGAAGCACCGCACAACGAATCGACCCGCTTTCGGCCGCGCTCGCCCTACGCGATCTCCAAGCTCGCGGGCTATCACCTGACGCGCAACAACCGTGAGGTGCACCCCCTGCCCGCCTCGAGCGGCATCATGTACAAAAACCACGAGTCGCCGCGCCGCGGCTTCGAGTTCGTGACGCGCAAGATCACGAGCCAGGTCGCTCGCATCCACCTCGGGCTCGCACAGGGGCTGACCCTCGGCAACCTCGATGCGCGCCGCGACTGGGGGCACGCGCGCGACGCCGTGCGCGCGAGGTGGCTGATGCTCCAGCAGCCAGCACCCGACGACTACGTCATTGCGACCGGCGTGACCCACTCGGTCGCCGCAGCGTTCGCCGAGGTCGGTCTCGACTGGCGTGAACATGTGACGGTCGACCCGCGCTTCGTGCGCCCGGCCGAGGCCTACGCGCTCACGGGTGACGCCCGCAAGGCCGCGCGTGTGCTCGAAGACGAAGTCGAAGACCTGACGTGACCGGGCGCCATCGGTCGACTTCGGCCAGCTCGTGCGCGAGATGGTCCAGGCCGATCTCGTGAGCCTTGCCCAAGGACCGACGCGCGGCCGCTGATCGCGCTTGCGCTTTAGACCATACGTCGCCTTCGCCCAGGCCCGCAGTTGCTGGTAGCCCCTCCCGAGTCCGTCCGGCACTTCGCCTTGCCACTCCCGATTGCGCAGATAGGTCGGCACCACCCCAGCCGTCTCGTCCTCCTTCGCCTGCAGCACGAACCCTGCGATGTGATGGGCCCCGAACCCAAGACGTCGCCGCCGCTCCGGCACGAGCAGCCAATGCAGGTGGGTCAACTGCCCGCGTGGGGTCAGCGCCAACGGATGTGCCTGATGTTGTGCCTCATCGAAGTCATAGTGCCGCAGGACCCGCTCTCCGGGGACCTCGCTGAACACCGCCCGCACATTCTGGATCGCCGCGGCAGCGAGTGTCCCAGCACCACCTTCGATCAACCAACGCGCGAAGGGTCCCGCCGGTCCCGCCGAAAGTGCCCGCGGGAATTCTTCTTGCCCATGGTTTCTCAGCAGCGCCTCGATGACGAAGCCCGCCGCGCCCGCGCTATCGGCAGCCGGGTCTACCCGCCAGCCGGGACAGCGATGGGCGGCAAGCAGCGTACGCCATTGCTCGCGGTCATAGATGTCGTCGAACGGGATCGACGTGGCCGCCCGATCGGCCGCCGCCAGCCGCCACGCCAGCACGGAATTCCGGGTCGTCGCGAGCAGCGTGCGTCCAAGCGAGCCTTCCGGCGCGACGCGCTGCAGCAGCCAGCGGCGGGCCTCCGCGAGGCCGTGTCGGGCGATGGGTGGCATCTTCATCGGTGGGGGCTCGCACTCCAGGCTGCGGGCCTCGGACGCTCTCGCCATAGCACCGCGGCCCTGCTATCGGGAAGCGATGCCACAGCCCCCGACAACGTC
>Ga0105048_10004577_pt1 | contig 22462 bp, 26 predicted proteins | sample MAT05_FD_78382 | JGI IMG/M metagenome (GOLD analysis project Ga0105048, IMG submission 78382) | Freshwater microbial communities from Lake Fryxell liftoff mats and glacier meltwater in Antarctica - MAT-05 | ecosystem: Environmental > Aquatic > Freshwater > Ice > Liftoff microbial mat | place...
AAAAAAGTTGTCATCGCCAACGAAGCAATTATCGCCAGCATTAAAGAAGGTAAAATTGACTTTGACATTTTAGTTGCAACACCAGCCATAATGCCAAAACTTCTACCATTCTCTCGTACTCTGGGTCCAAGAGGACTTATGCCAAATCCAAAAAATGGAACTCTAACCGATAAACCAGAAGAAGCTGTCAAAAAACTTTCAGTAGCCAAAATAGTCTTAAAAACTGAAAAATCAGCTCCAGTAGTTCACTTGGTAGTAGGTTCCCTCGACCAAGAAGTCAAAGAACTAGTCGCCAATGTCGAAGAACTTATCAAGGTTCTAAACCCTACCAAGATCAAAAAACTAGTCTTAGCTAGTACTATGGGTCCTGGTATCAAAGTCCAAGTTGGTAAATAAATATTTTACCATCTCACAAAAGCCCCCGCTAGCTCGGGGGCTTTTTAGTAAACTAAACATGAGATAATACCTTATGCAAAAAACTCTGCAGTCCTTTCTTCGCAACTATCTTCGAATTCTAGCCCACCTGCAAATACAAAAGTTTAAGTTTATTTCTCGTCTAAAAAAGCAACAATTTACCATAGTAGCTCTAACTGGAAGCGCCGGCAAAACCAGCACTATTCAAGCTTGCGAAGCCGCATTGCAAGATAATTTTAAAGTCAAAACTAACAAAAATTACAATTCTGAATTTGGACTACCTGCCAATATCCTAGACTTTAAACTCGACGACTACTCCCCTGCTTCTTGGGCCAAAATCTTTTTTCTTTCTCCTCTCCGACTACTAACCAAGTTTTCTCCACCAGAGATTTATCTTATGGAAATGGACGTTGATGGACCCCACGAACCTTCAAATATTTCCTACCTTCTAAGAATAGTTCAACCAGATATAGGCATACACCTAAACACAAGTACCGTTCATACCCAAAATTTTGACGCTCTAATTTCCAAACACAAATCAGGTTTATCTCGCACTGAATATGCCAAACGGCTAATGTGTCGTGAACAATCAGTTCTAACCAGGTCCTTAAATAAAAATCAAACAGCTATCATAAACCCAGACGACCCCCTAGTCTGGCAAACCCAAAAAAATATTAAAGCAAAAATAATACCAATTGTAAAAGTAAAAATAAATTTTAAAAACTATGCCCTTCCTTCTGTTTACGAAACAACCTTTGGTACAGCAATTGCCCTTTCTTCTTTATTCAATATCCCAGAAAAACAAGCCACCAAAAATATCCAAAAAAACTTTTCACTACCACCATCTCGTGCCTCTTTATTTACTGGTAAAAATAACTCAAAAATTATCGACGGTACCTACAACAGCTCTCCCCAACCAGCTTATGAATTTTTAAAACTACTTTCTTCCTATTCCGACACCCGTAAAATAGCCATCCTCGGTGACATGCGCGAACTAGGTCATCAAAGTGCTTTTGAGCACAAACGCCTAGCCAAATTGGCAGTTTCTAGCGCCGATATTATTCTTACCACTGGTCCAGAAACCAAAAAATATTTCCCCAAATCCAAAAATATCCATAAATTTCTTTATTACTGGCAAGTCATAGACTTTATCCAAAATTCCAAATTCCAAATTCAAGATTCAACAATCCTAGTCAAAGGTTCCCAAAATACTATCTACCTAGAAGAGGTAGTCAAAGCACTACTAAAAAACCCATCAGACACCAAAAATCTCTGTCGCCAAAGCCCATACTGGCTGAAAATAAAAGAAAAATTTAAAAAGAAAAATAGCTAAGATTCTTACTCACCAGAGAAAGTCTTGTCTTTCTTCATTTCTCGTTCTATCAAGTCTCGCAAAAACACCGACCTAGGAATCATTTTTTTCTTGGCCACATAGTCCAAATAATTTAAGTGTTTTTGCGCTACAAAGAAATTAAATCTTACATCCATTAAATTTTTTGCAGTTTCAATCGCCTTGTCTATTACCGACAACACATTGGAGCTATCATAACCAACTATAATTAACCTATCACTTTCAATTCCACTAAAGAAATATGGAGGGTTATCGTTTGGATGAATAACTACCACAGGCTTACCAAGCTCCAATGCTTTGTTAACAATATAACCCATCGACATACTATGTAAACTTACATCAACCACAACTATCTCAGAATCCTTGATAGCTTGCATAGTTTTCTTAAAGTGAGAAACTCTATCGTCATGGGAAGCTTTATAAAAGCTATCTACATTTTTATCATCTACTTTCAATACTAAATCACTTAACATCTTACTATCCTTGGCTAGATGGTCGTGAATCTTTTCAAATAAAGCCCTATCATTAACGACTGCTCTAGGGGAAGCAATAAAGTATATATTCATAAAATATTATACGGCCTTTTTACAAACAAAAGCAACGCTAGTTGATATTCCAGACAACAAGTTCATTAATATATTAGATGACTTATAAAAATTTTGTAATTTCTTGGGCATCATTGTATTAAGCACCTTTATAATCCCATTTTGCTCATTACTCCTAATAAAATTTAGGGCGACATATTCCACCTTAAACCCCGATTCTTCTATCAATTTTTTATACTCACCGGTCCAAAGCCACATACGGTGAGTAATATCATTATCATCATCACATGCCCAAACTTCCAACTCTTTTTTAACCATCTTTCTATATTTTTGCTTCAAAATAGTAGCCCAGCTTTTTACAGGAACATGTATAAACAATAACCCATCTGGCTTTATAACCCGGTGAAATTCTGGCAATATGTCTTCTTTAACTTCTTTCATAGGGAAGTGTTCAATTATAGACATTGCAGTTAGAACGTCAAAATTATTTTTTTCAAATGGAAGATCCGAAATGTCGGCTTGTTTAAATACAAACTCCATATGATTAGACTTAAAATAGTTTTCTGCCAAGTACGACATTTCTTCAAATAAATCCGAGCAGGTGACTTTTATTCCCAACTTTTGCATCTCCAATGGTAAAAATCCATATCCCGTAGCTACGTCTAATGCCTTGCAATCCAAACTTTTGATTTGGCTTTCAATAAAATTGGCGTATCTTTTTTCTCTAGACACATCATGAGATTTCAGCTTATTTATATAATAATCTTTCCAGTAAGAAGTGTTATCGTATCTAAACCCAGGCGTATCTCTGTTGGCCAAAGCTTCTTCAAATGAAGTGCTCACTACTATCTTTTTTATAATTAGAATAATTTAAAAACTTAATTTAAAGGATTATACCCTAATAAATTAAAAATTACACATCAGGATTTATACTTACCTGATGTGTATAAATAGTACATTGTTATTATTATAGTTAAATGCTATAATAATAAACTTTCGCCAAAGACCGTAGGTACAAAAATTAAATCCTGCGCAGGTAGCAGTTCCGATATCCATCGGAACACTCTATCCCCCGTCTTTGGGGGATTTTTTATATATTAAAGCTCGCAAAATGCCAAATCAGACCAAAATTGACCAAGTCAGCTCTCTTCACACAAAGCTAACTTTGGCCAAGTCAGCCGCCCTGGTGCAATACCAAGGTCTAAACGCTGATGGTATAACCAAATTGCGTGACGATATCCGAGAAGTAGGTGGAACCCTAGAAGTAGTAAAAAATACTATTCTTCTCCGTGTATTTGAAAAAGCTGGTGCTGCTCTTCCTGAACAACTCACAGGTCCAACAGCCATCGCTTTTTCCAACACAGACGAACTAGCTCCACTCAAAGCCTTTGAAAAAATGGCCAAAGAAAAAGACATCTTGTCTTTTAAATATGGCTTTTACGAAGGAAAACTCTTGAGTGCTGCAGAACTAAAAAGCTTTCTTGGTCTTCCAAGTAAGTCAGCTCTTCTCGCACAGCTTTTGGGTGGACTTCAAAATCCTCTCCAACGCCTTGCTTATGCAGGTAGGTATCATCAGACCCAACTGGCCCTAGTTATCAAAGCTCTAGCCGACAAAAAACAGGCTACCGCTTAAAATTATTAATTTTAAAAAATAAAAAACATGTCTAAAGTACAAACAATAATCGACAGTATCGCAGACCTAAGTGTCTTAGAATTGTCAGAATTAGTAAAAGCAATCGAAGAAAAATTCGAAGTTAAAGCAATGAGTGCAGCTCCAGCAATGGCAGCAGCTCCAGCAGGTGCTCCAGCAGCAGCCGCAGAAGAAAAGACCGAATTTGAAGTTGTAATCACAAACAGTGGTGCAAACAAAATCGGAGTTATCAAAGCTGTCCGTGAATTCAAGCCAGAATTAGGTTTGGCCGAAGCCAAAGCTATGGTAGACACAGTTCCAGCAAATCTTGGAACCATGAAAAAAGATGCTGCAAACGATGCAAAAGCAAAGTTGACAGCTGCAGGTGCAACAGTAGAATTAAAATAAATTTAATTCACTCATCAAAGACCCCCGATAATTATCGGGGGTCTTTTTTATCTAGTCTATTTTTTATTATTTATTCTTAGGTACAAATCTCAAAGCTGCCGAATTCATACAGTATCGCAGACCCCACTTATCGGCAGGGCCATCGTCAAACACATGTCCCAAATGCGAGTCCGAACTTTTACTTCTTACCTCCACTCTTTTTACCCCAAGTTTATAGTCTTCTTTCTCCATCACAGAATTTTTGGATATTGGTTTGGTAAAACTAGGCCACCCTGTACCAGAATCATACTTGTCCTCTGAAGAAAAAAGTGGTGTTCCATCAATTACATCTACATATGTACCCTCTTCGTGATTATCCCAATATTCATTTTTATAAGCGGGCTCCGTCCCATCTTGTTTGGTTACCTGATATTGAATCTCACTTAGACCGTCAGACCGACTTGTAACTTCAGCTACTTTATCTTTTTTTATAAAGGTTTTATCCATAATAGCTAGTATTAAAACTATAGCTCCGATCCCTATGTATTTAATCATTATCAATTGTAAAGTAAACTTTACAATAAGTCAATTTTATTTTCTGACTTTAGCTTCTTAACCACCTCCCCCACCCTATCAGATTGTTCCACTGGAACCACTAAAATAGCGTCTGCAGTTTCAACCACAACAATATTTTCAAGACCCACCACCTCAACTCTCTTTTTGCTACGAATCATATTTCCGTTTTTATCTATAGTACTAGAATTTGGGTGCAATTTTGAAAATTCATAAATCGATTTCCATGTTCCAAAATCCCAACAATCAAAAGGGAGTTCTATCACAAGTCCCTGCGCCAAAGCAGTGGAAGTAATCTCTTCAGTACTACCCGACGGTACCAAGTCATAATTGTTTAGTACCAAATCCTCATCCGCCCATTCAGGATGTACATTTTTGCAAGCTGCCAAATAACTTCCCACCTTCCAGCAGTTATGATTCCAATGCAAAAAAATAGCGTTGTCCCCTTTATACTTTTGTATCTCAATACTTTTATCTCGTCCAAGCCAAGTATTCATGGTATATATTTTCAAACCATCTACCACCTGTGCCTCAAAATTTGCCACCATATAGTCCACCCCCAACACAAACTGTTGTGGTCGAACACCACCTGTAACTAGCTTCCCAGTTTCAGTCACCAATTTTTCAGAAAGTTTTATGGTCTGTAAAAAACTAGAAAATGGCCGTCGGTACAAATCGGCCTGTACGTTGAAAAATATCTCCTCACTCCCAAATTTTTTTTGTAAAGTGTGACACATCTTGGCATAGGCCGCCCCTGTATTTTTTACACTAGATTCTAAAATTATTCGCTCGTCAGGAAAATCCGGGGCAAACTTTTTAACCATTGGCAATTGTTTTACATTAGTCTGAATCCAAACATTTTCAGCAAAATTTTCCAAAAGCCAAATTAGATTGTCTTCAAAAAGACTTTTTCCATTTGGTAGTAGGGGCAAAAAATGTTTAGGAGTTGCCTCCCTACTTTCCGGCCACAACTTACTACCAACCCCACCACACATTAGTACTAGTTGCATATTATATTTTACCTTCTAATTTCAAAAACTTGTTCCAACTGCGCCACTGTCAAGCTTGTTCTGTCTTTACCACAGCCCCAGCATACCAATCCTCCCCACTTTTCCAAATCGGCCTCTCGTAAACCGGTAGCACCAAACTGGGTCAAGGCTCCCAGGGCATCTCGTCCTGTTCTCTGAACAACGCAACACATGTCCTCACAAGCAGGCATATCGCGCTCTAGTTTTTTACTCATTTATTTTTTATCAATAAATAAATTAATATTATTTACAGTAGTTTTCACAATTCTTTCTATGGCCTGTTTGGTATTAAAAGCATTGTGTGGGGTAAATACTACATCGTCTCTATCTCGAAGCATATGATAGCTTAAAAGGTTCTGTAGGCTTTCCTTTGTAATCTTTTTCTCAGTCACTACACTTACCTGCTCTACCAAATTTTCTTCCTCAACTACGTCCAATCCAGCACCAGCCAAAATACCTTTATTCAAAGCCCAAACCAAAGCAGACGTCTCCACTACCGCTCCTCGACAGGTGTTTATCAAATAAGATCCCTTCTTCATTAATTTTATATTTTGCTTGTTTATCAAATGGTGAGTACTAGGGATAGACGGCACATGCAAAGTCACAATATCCGAGCGACTTAGTAGATCGTTTAAATCTCCTTTGCTATCTACGGCAATTACTTTCATCCCAAAAGCCTTGGCATATTTGACCACTTGGCTTCCAATTTTACCCACTCCAACTACTCCCAAAGTACATCCATCTAGATCAATTCCAGTAAGACCAGTAGGTGAAAACTCGTCGTTTTCTACAGCCTGGTGCGCGCTCACAATTTTTTTGGTTACCGCCAACATCAGTGCCATTGTATACTCGGCCACAGTCTTGGTTCCATATTCCGGCACGCTACCCACCAGTACACATTTTTTCTCACAGCAAAGCTTGTCTATATGGTCAACTCCAGTAGACCTTGTAGCTATATATTTTAAATTCGGCAGCTGATTTAAAATATTCTCATTCATTTGGGAGTAAATAAAAACAGAAATAATATCGTACCCTTTGACCAGCTCCACAGCCTCGTGTGCTTCTTGCTGATATATTCCTACCCCATAAGCATTCAGCCTATTTATTTCACGCTCAATAGTTTCTTTTTCCCAACTCTTCACTCCAAAAAAAGCAACCTTCATAATTTATTCTACACCAGTTTTATCTGAAAAATGTGAATTCTAAGTCCGCAACTGTTCTCTCTTGACACACTAGTTAACACTATGATTAACTGGTTATAGTTAATCATCATATTGATACACAATGAACAACCCTTTCGACGATCAAACTATGCCACAAGTTAACTTTCCACATCAAGCAGAAGATGCACCACCAAAAGTAGTCATCCCTGGCAAAAAAGTAAATGGAATGAGCATAGACAACTTACCAGACCTTATGACAGTAGCTGAAGTGGCCGACTTACTACGTGTCTCCAAACTAACTATCAAACGTTGGGGCAAAAGAGGAAAACTTCCTGCTATCCGTATCAATGCTCGCGGAGACAGACGTTACCGCAAAGAAGCTGTACTCTGGTTGCTCGGTATCCAGGTTCAAGAGTAAATTATATTCCTACTCGTCCCCGACTAGTTCTTTGTATGAGCCCTAATTTCATTAAGTAGGGCTCGTACACATCCTCAATAGTTTCTACATCTTCCGACAAAGCAGCAGCCAAATTTTCCACACCCACTGGCCCATTGTTGTATTGTTTTTTAAGTACCTCCAAATATTTTCTATCAGCACTCGACAGACCAAGTTCATTTACCCCCAAAGTATCCAAAGCCTCTTTGGCTTCTTTTAGGGTTATCTTTCCATCCGCCCGTACTTGTGCAAAGTCTCTTACTCTTTTTAAAAGCCTATTAGCTATACGAGGTGTACCTCGAGATCTTTTTGCAATTTCAAAAGCCGCCTCATCGTCTATTTCTACACCGAGTTTTTCTGCCGACAAAGATACTATGTGAGTCAAATCAGCCGGTTCATAAAAATCTAGCTGATACACCGAACCAAAACGGTCGCGCAGTGGTCCTGCAATCATACCGATTCGAGTCGTAGCCCCCACCAGGGTAAACTTTGGCAAATTTAGTCTCACCACCTTTGCTGTAGCGCCTTTGCCCAACACTACATCGATAGCATAGTCCTCCATCGCCGTATACAAAGTTTCTTCTACTGCCTTTGGCAATCTGTGAATTTCATCGATAAACAATATCCCCTTTGGTTGAATATCAGTCAAAATCGAAGCAATATCTCCAGCCCTTGTAAGCCCAGGGCCTGACGTAAATACCACAGGCACGGCCATTTCTTTGCCAAGTATCATGGCCAAAGTAGTTTTTCCCAATCCAGGTGGTCCATAAAACAAGCAGTGATCCAAGGCCTCTTCCCGTCCTTGGGCTGCCTCTATAAAAATAGACAACTGTTCCTTTAGGGATTTTTGCCCCACAAACCCACCCAAACTTTCTGGTCGCAAAGACAGTTCTAGTTTTTCTTCATTATTATTTTCTACAGGATCCAAAACATTTTCTTCTTCCATATTTTATTTTACATTCCTTAGGCACCACTGTAATTGACCCGCCAAGTCAGTCAACTCTGCTGGCATTTTTTTAATCACCAAGGCTATTTCACGACTTGTATATCCCAGCTGGGACAGACCAGCAGTCAGATCAGAATATGCATCAAAAGTCGACTCTTGTACTTCACTTTCTGATTGCACCAGCACACCCTTTAAATCCACTAGTATTCTCTGAGCAGTTTTCTTACCTATACCTTTTATCCCTTCAAAAAAAGCCAAGTCTGCCGATACTATAGCTTTCAAAACAGAAGTGTAACCCTTGTCCATAATTATCAAACCAGTTTTTGGACCTACCCCATTTACACTTAGCATTTTTTCAAACAGTTCCAAATCAGTTTCGGCCAAAAATCCAAATAGACTTTGCGAATCTTGAGAAAAATGGTGATGAACAAAAAGTTTACTTTCTTCGTCAAAGTTCAATTTACTTGAGGTTATTTCCGAAATCAAAATTTTATATCCAACCCCATCCACCACCAACTCCACAAATCCACTTTTTCGAGTACCTACGTTTCCAGTCAAACTATAAATCATAAAAAACTATAACACATAACCAAACAAAACACGAAACACTAAGCCTCTCTTACAACAGGAAAAGCTTTAGTGTCGTTACTACCCAACCAAAACAAGACCAAATATTTTTTTTGCTAATTTTTTCTGCCTAATCTTAAAAGCCACCTCATTTAAACTTGCACTACTACCCATTACATCATCCAAAAGCAATAAAATTTTTACAATACTTTGTTCTGGCACAAAAAAACTAGATCTAATTTATATTTTAAAAAGTCTATGAATTGAAAACTTCTTCTTACACTAGGAGGTACAAACCCAACCCCGTCTATCTTATTAATTTTAATAAATCTAACAATTTTAGGATTGACTATCTCTACAACTCTTTCAGATAATTCCCTATTTTGTCCTTGTTTAGCATACAGAACATAGTTGGCCAACTTAGTTTTTCCAAAAGCAGGAATATCATAAAAATCAAAATCCCTCGACTATATACTTTTTTTCCACAAAGTCTTTTTGTCCATTTAGGTACCAATTAAATATTTCATCCTCGTTATGATACTTGGGACTAAGTTTATAAAATTCTTCTAAGCTAGACCAAAAGTTTTCCCCACCCTCCACATCCTTTATTTCTCCAGAAGTATACTCACCACTCATTATGTTGAAAAACTTATCTTCCAAAATATTCTTGTCTATACCATACACCATTTCGTGTAAAACAAAGCTATGAGTAAACCTGGCCTTAATATTGGCCTCTTCAAGCAACTCTCTATCCGCACCTTCTATTACCGTTTCTCCATATCTCAGCTTGCCCGTCGGAAACCCAACAAAATTAAAATAAGGCTGCTTTTTTCTTCTTTGAATCAAAAAATAAGTAATACCAGCCTCTATTTTTCTAACTATCAAAACCATAGTTACTTTTGGTTGTTTCTCAATTTTTTTAGTATCCGTATCCATTCTCCCAGCAAAATCCACTCCAGCTGAACTCAGACTATACCCATTTTCACTTTTGACTATTAGTCCCCTTTCGACCAATTCTCGAAGATGATAGGACAGTAAATCGCTAGTAATATTTTCAACTTTTAAATCAGAAAACTTTGCAGTTTTTAAAAACAATAGTTTTTTCAAAACCTCCATTTGTATTAGTGTTAAATCTTGCATGTAGGTATATTAATCTAAAATTAGTATGCCACAAGTGAATTGTTTTTCACCAACTAGACCACTTTTCCTTGGTGAGTTTTTACAGGAAACAGTTTTTCAATACCCATAGCAATAGCCACCGATGGTACAAATGGTAGTACTGCCGCAATTATCTTCACTACCCCTCGTGTCTGTTTGCCATATCTATAGTCGCGTAGACCTTCTATTACTGTAACCAAGTCCCCTGGTCCATATCCAGTTGGCAAAGCGATATACTCCAAACCCATACGTACCACAAATTCCAAAGCCCCACCCTTTCCCAGGTGGTCGATAATACTTCCTATATCCAATTTATTTTTTTGCATAACATATTCTACCAATACTATTTACCAGTATACCGTGTTGCATATCCCCTATTTAGGGGACAGAGGTGTAGAAAATCTACTAAACTCGACTTTACTAGATTTAATATTCTTTATATTACAAACTATCCCATGTATATAGAAAATATTTATCTGGGGACAAAAAATAGGGTAGAAAGTTTAAATCTAAACAATCCTGATGGTGATTTTTGGTGTGCCATAGAGGGTGGTTGTTTTGTAGGTTCCAGTGGCCAAATAGAAACCGTAGCACGTGCCTATATCACCAATAAAATAGGAATTATCGGTGAGGGAGCCACTGCAGGCTGTCTAGTCCCAAAAGAAATAGCCAGTCTCATAAACCAAGGCTGGGAACTTGGACCAGCCGAAGACCACATTCCAGTTCCTCTTCTTAGAGGCGAACTATACACTCATGCTATTATCTGTGCACTAATACCATTTATAAATCAAACACTATGACCGAGCCTCTTCACCCAGTCCAACTAAATATTCTCCGTGAGTTATTATTCAAACTCACGGCTAGATTTACCGATCTAAATGTAGTGGGTCTAACTTCTGACCACTTCAATTTTCATATCAAAAGATTAGTAGAAATCGGTTATGTTGAAAAAGTAGAGGCTGGCTATGGTCTAACTAAAACCGGTAAAGAATTTTCCAACCGTATGGACACAGTTACCGCCACTATTGAAAAACAAGCCAAGCTAAGTGTCAAACCAATCTGTGTCAAAGTTGAAAATGGAGTTACACATTACCTTGCTCAGCAAAGACTAAAGCAACCATACTTTGGTATGTGGGGGTTTCCTGGTGGCAAACTTCAATGGGGCGAAACTATATATCAAGGTGTTGCTCGCGAACTCCTGGAAGAAACTGGACTGACTGGAAAATTTATTTTCAAAGGTGTCCAACACAAGCTGGATGTCACCAAAGAAAACGGTGAACTTTTGGAAGACAAATTTTTCTATGTTTTCAAAGTAGAATCCTGCACAGGTGATTTTCAGAAAGAAATAGAAGGACACAAAAACCAGTGGCTAACAAAAGAAGAAATGTTATCTCTCGATATCTTTACAGGTGTAACAGAGTTGATAGAAGTCATAGAAAAATCAGGTCTTCAATTTATAGTACACGAATACCTCTACGACAAATCTAAGTACTAGATCTACTTATAAAACCAGCAGTCAAAGCAATAGCCACGGCGTCGGCCGCGTGGCTGGGGGTTATAGGTTTTGATACATTTAAAAATCTCTTCACCATATTTTCAATTTGAAATTTTTCTGCCCTTCCATAGCCTGTTAAAGCCATTTTTACTTGCAAAGGAGTGACAATAATAAACACTTTTTTCTGCAAAAAAGCCACTATTTTTGCAGTTCCAATAACTTCTGAAGTTTTAAAGGCACTAGATGTATTTTTTGCAAAAAATACCTGTTCTATAGATATTATATCTATACCATACTGAACACACAATTTACTCATTATCTCAAATATTTGACCAAGTCTATCTTTATCTTCCATACTTGCAGGTGACACAACACAACCACTTCCCAAAAGTTTGTATTGACTCCCAAATTTTTCCACTACTCCCCACCCGCAGTTTGCCATACCCGGATCAATACCAAGAATTTTCATACTATCAAGTATACTTTACCTGTTCTCAATACACCAATAAAAATACACCAAAATTCTATCTTTCCGATTTCTGTCTGGGCACAATATCCTTATCTCCAACCACAAATTCTTGCTGACATGCAACACAATTTCCTCTTCCTTCTAAGGCAATAAGAAATCTACCAGTACCAGGACAAGTCTCTATCAAATCTCCATTTAGCACAGAACCATGCTCTGGCGCTACAAAAAGATCATGACTACTACCCATTTTTCTAGCTTCTTCCAAAGAAGTAGGCATTAAATCATCTAAAAAATCTATTTTTATATCACCATAAAAACCTGTTTCTATATGTATTGATTTGTTTTTTGCCATATCAGATTCTATCAGATAATACTCTCCATACAAACCAAGGTAAATTTCTTAATTGTCTTTTTAGTCTTCTAAAATCCAATAAAGCTGACCATAACCACTCAAATCCCATTTCTCTAACTATTTTTGGTGCTCTACTTATAGTTCCCGAATAATAATCAAAACTTCTACCCACCCCAACTACCACCCCAGGTGGTACAAAGTCTATATTCTTTTCTATCCACATTTCTTGTTTTTTCATACCCAAAGCCACAAAAAATATTAGCTTTTTTTCTTTTACTTTTTCAAACTTTTCCCCATATCCTGCAATTTTCAATTTTTTATATTTTTTTAAAAAATATTCTGCTGTTTTTCCGCTAGCATTATCATAACCACCCAAAAAATACACACTTATACCTTTATGCTCGGCTATTTGGCACAAATCATCCATCAAATCAACTCCACTTATTAGCCTATTTTTAGGTAAACCAGTCGCCCACAATAAACCATTTCCATCTATCAAATTATAATTAGTTTTATTTTTTAAAATATTTAAAAAGTTTTTATCTCTCCAACTTTCCGCAAAAAACTCTGGGTTTACAGTAGCCACCCAATTTTTTTTATCAAAATTTAAATTATCTAAAAATTCTCTCTTGGTCTTGTCCCACAGTTCTATTTCAAAAAATTTCATACAAACTATCGAATAGCTCTTTCGTAAACTTCTAAGTTTTCAAGTATCATTCCTGCACCTCGAATCGTACACGTTTCCGGTTCTGGTGCAATATGCACAGCCACGTTTAAGGTGGCTGTCAAATATTTTCCCAAATCTTTTGTGTTGACCAAGCCCCCACTTATTACTATACCTCGATCCATAATATCGCAAACCAGTTCTGGTGGTGTTTGTGATAAAACCGAAACCGCCAAACTGGCAATATGGGCCAGTCCATCTTTTAACATTTCATACAGCTCCACACTATTTAAAGTTATACTTTTGGGTAGACCATACACGGTGTCGCGTCCAGATATTTCTATATTTTCTGGATGTTTAGGTCTAATTGCATAAAGATATTTTTCTCGAACAGACCTAGCCAGCTGGTCACCTATCAAAAGTGTATGCTGTTTTTTAAGTCCCTCAATCAGTTTTAAGTCCATATCATACCCACCAAATCTCATCGACTTGGCTACCACAATTCCACCCATAGCCATCACAGCAGCTTCGCACATTCCATCTCCAAGTTGGAGTATCATATTTCCAAAAGTTTCCGCCACAGGTATTCTGGCTCCCAAGGCAGTGGCCAAAGGTGCATCTATCAACATTACCTTTCTAGCTCCAGCCGCACGAATGGCGTCAATCAATGCTTTCTGTTCTACTTGGTTTGTGCCATAAGCTACTGGTACTAGTACCTCGGGTCCTATCAACCACCATTTTTTTGCCACCTTTTTCAAAAGTTGTTTTATAAATAAAGTTGCCGCTTCATAGTCGGAAATTACACCATGAGCTACTGGATTGATTATCTCTATATATTCAGGTTGCTTTCCCACCATCTCGGCCGTCTCGGTTCCAAAAGACAAAAGTCTATGGTCCACAGCATCCCAAGCCAAAATTGTATTTTCAGTATAAATTTCTCCAGCAACAGGATCCCAAACCTGGGTCGTTCGAGTTCCAAAATCTATTGCATATTGCCTTACCATTGCCATGTCCAATTCTATCAAGTATCAGCTATAATAAAGCATGGTAAATACCAGCCAAAAAAAACTTCTCATCATCCCTTTTGCCGGAATCGGCATTGCCCTTACAACTATAAGTATTATGCTATATATCCAAGGGTATCGCATAAATCTAAATCGAGAGAAAAATGAAAATCTAATCAAAACCATGGGTCTTATTTCTGCTGTTTCTTTTCCAAAATCAGCCGCCGTATATGTCAATGAAAAACTTCAAAATACAACCGACTCTACCCTTACCCTTGACCCAGGTATTTATACTGTAAAGATTTTAAAAGATGGCTATCTTCCTTGGCAAAAACAATATTCTGTCAAACCAGAAATTGTCTTTACCACCAACGCTAGCCTTTTCCGCTCAGTCCCCGATATCCAAGCTGTAACCCAAACCGGAGCAATCAACCCTACTCTGAGTCCAGATGGAACCATGATCCTGTACTCTGTCTCCAAAGCTACCACCGCCAAAGACAATGGACTCTATCGCTACCAAACCAACACAACATTGTCTCTCATCAAATCCAACCCCGAACAAATCTCTCCAAATCTACCAGGATACGACTGGTCCAAAGCCACTTTTGAAATTTCTCCAGACAACAGAAAAGCTCTGGCTTATTTTGGAACTAGCACTATTCTTCTAGACCTAACCAAAACCATAAATTTAGCCAATATCCAAGATCTTTCTTCTCCTATACTACTAACCAAGTTAAAAGCCGACTGGAAACAGCTCGACCAAGAAATGCTTTTAGCCAAACTAAACAAACTACCACTAGAGCTCCGTAGTTATGTAGCTACCGACAGTTCTCAAAGCCTACTTTTTAATTATCAAAACGATAAAGTCATCTACAAATCTCAAAAAACCGCAACGATACCATTGGAAATAAAAACATCTATGCCAGCCAAAAGCACTCAACCTCAAACCAGAGATGTAAAGGAAGACTACTTCTATGTATACGACATTCAAGACGATACAAATTTTCAACTAGCCAGTTCTTCGGAGGTTAAAAACCTAAATTGGATACCCGATACAGATAATATTATTTATACCCAAGAAAACCTAGTCATAGCTTCAGACTACGATATTACCAACAAACAAAAAGTCTATGCTGCCATAGGTAACATCAGTTCCTTTACTCTACTCTCAGATGGTAAAAAACTACTCATGCTTACAACTCCATTTCCAGGCGCAGAAGAAAACCTCTACACAATAACAATAAGATAAGTTAAATAAAACTATTTACAAAGTCTTGTAGCTACTTCATCCACTTGTGAAGCATAAGTCTTGAGTTCAACAGTAGTAGGAGTTCGTCCATCTATTGTAATAGTTTCATACAAAGAAGAAACTAAGTCATTTGCATTCACAACACTTAAACAATTTTCAAGAGTTGTCGTATTGGCTCCCAAAACTGCTGTTTCATTTTCCATCATTACAAAACCATTTGGAACTTCAGCTAATCTAAAATTAGAAGCTCTATTTAAATTGGCAACATGCAAAGACTCGTATTCAGCCAACTTGATTGACACTTCATAGTTTTGTTCCATTTCAGCCAAACTCTGACCGCCGGCATAAAAACGTAGAGGAACCAAGACAGCCATGGCAACGACTAGTCCTAAAATAAGAGTTCTACTATTTGCAGCGTTTTCAGATAATTGTCTATTCATATACTCAGACTAAAGATTATTAAAGCCCATGTCAAGTAGTATCAATAATCAAGCTCAAGAAATCACCAGAGCCTTTAAAACAAATCTAAATTAAAAAGTGGAATACCCTGTAGACCTTAAACAGAATATAAATAAAGCATATAAAAGATGCTACAATTTCAATGTATTTTTCAATCAATTCAAGAGAAAAATATAGCTCTTTTAATAAAAAAATATAAGATATATAGTAATTTTAAGAATGATACACTTGTATCCATTTTTAGCAGTAAAACATATAACTGCTAAATAAGTAAGCAAAGCTATTTATAGCGTAGATACACAATAAAATAATATATCTCAAATTATATCTGCTAGATTCCCTATTCTAGTTTTTAACACTTATAAGTCCAGGTAGTTCAACGGATAGAACGGTTGCCTCCTAAGCGACAGATCGGGGTTCAATTCCCCGCCCGGACACATTTTTACCTCAAACATATCCCTGTTATCCAAAAATTTTTAGTTTTCATCAAGTCGCCAGTATTCATATATATTTACAAATAGTATAGAATAGTATTCTTTTGATATACAAATCATTTAATAACCGCATTTATTTAGTTCAAATAAAAATATTAACCGAGTTATTAACCTGTTTAAACCGCATAAATAATAACCGAATAAGATATAGTTTGCTATCTATCATAAGATATCTTAATACTACATATTCTCCGAAATATATCTTTATATATCAAATCTATAATATCACTCATATAGACTACGTCTATCTTTTATCACTCATTTATTTTCTATATATAAAATAGTACGACTTATAACAATAAAATATATTGAATAATTTCTTCGTGAAAAAGTCAACACAACACCATGAAAAATATAAATAAAATTTATAAAAAAAATTACAATTACAATAAATATAGTATTTCTAAACTGTTTAAAGAAATACTATATTTATCTGCAATTCTCCATTAAAATTATTACCAGTTTTCTCTAGCACTATTTAATAAGACTGCCAATTAGTTGTTAGTATTAGCTAAAATTAGTATGCCTAAGCTTAATATTAGCGTTTAAGTACCAATGAGCTAATATTTTTCTCAACTAGGTTCATTTTACAAAAGCTTATGACTTCTTCATAGTCAATCGCCTTATACAATTCTATTTCTTTATCCATGTCACCTAGCTCATTATCCAGAAGTAGCTTCTGTCCTATAAACTCCGACCAAAATGAAACTTTATCCATTGCAAGCTGTGAAGTACCCACTAGGTAGTCTTTTGCCCTTCCTAGGGTCTCTGGTGTTATCCATGAGCTCAAATTTAATATCTCTTGCTTGGTTCTGTCCAATATACTATCAACTTCAGACATTTTAACCCCTGCTTGTATACCCATCACCCCAAATTCTCCCAGACCTTCAGTTATCGAGTTGACATAGTAAGCCACACCCATCTCTTCTCTTAGAAGAGAAATTAACCTAGATGAGAAATTCCCACATAGCAATAGTTCTACAATTCTCGACATGTGTTTTGCATCCTCTTGTCGCTTTACACCTGGCCAACCCAAGCAAAAATGCGCTTGATCCACATCCTTACCTATGGTTTCGTTAAAAGTCACTAATTTAGGAAAAAGCACAGGCAGGTCCTGACTGCTATTTTTAACATGTTCCCAGTCCTTGGCTATATTTTCCAAAACTGAGTTCAAATTCTCAACTTTTTTAAAGTCAACAACTACCACAAACACACACCTTTTAGGATCAAAGTACCTATTTCTAAACTCATGCATTGTCTGGCTATTTACCTGTCTCAAACTAGGTTCATTTCCGATAATATTCCAGCAACCAATGTTTGATTTTATAAACTTGGCATAAAAATCTGAAGACAATCCAGCCGAAGGAGTATCTTGATACATGGCTATTTCTTCAAGCACAACTCCTCTTTCTTTTTCTAGCTCACTTTGCGTAAAAGTTGAGTTCAAAACTATATCGTTTAAAAACTCTCCTGCCCACATGAGTTGCCCTGGAGCTGATTTTATATGGTAACTAGTACATTCATAGCCAGTACCTGCGTTATAACCAACCCCCATACCATCTAGCTCTTTGTTTATGTCGTAGGCAGTCGGTCTTTTGGTCGTACCTTTGTAAGTCATGTGTTCAATAAAGTGCGACAATCCAGCTTCGGCCTCTGTCTCATACTTACTGCCCATTTCTACAAACAGCTCTACCATTCCAGCGTACCTACCAGGTGCGTCTACAGCTACTACCCTAAAACCATTTTTCAGCTTTAATTGCTTTATTTCCTGCATTCCCTATCTTACCACCAAATTCAGCATTTTGTTCTCTATATATACACTCTTAATCACTTCCTTACCCTCAATCCATTTTAAAATAGCCTCATCTTGCAAAGCTAATTTTTCTATCTTTTTATCATCTTTTGAATCCTCTACTTGTACCAAAATCTCTCCTCTTTTCTTACCATTGATACAAACTGGAACAAGAACACTATCTATATATGTCAAACTTATATCCGATACTGGAAAAAGCTGTTCGTGAACACTATCTGTGTGACCCAGTTTACTCCACAATTCTTCTGTCAAATAAGGAGCATAAGGTGCCAACATAATTACCATTTTATCTATATCAGATTTACTCATACTGGTTTTTTCAACCTCATTTAGCAGGCCCATCAATTTAGCTACCGGAGTATTGAATTTACACTGCAAAAGATCATCAGATATCTCTTTAATTACCCTATGTAGAGACGGGATATATCCCGTCTCCGTGTTGTTCCGTAGAGACGTATTGCAATGCGTCTCTACGTATTTCTCAAACCTTTCTAAAAATCTCTTTACCCCAGCTACTGTATTTGGATTCCAAGGCATAGTGGCATCAAAAGGTCCCATAAACATCATGCTGGTTCGAATCACATCTACCCCAAACTCTTCACACAAAGGAATTGGGTCCACAGTGTTTCCCTTGCTCTTGCTCATACGCCGCCCATCTGGAGCCAAAATTACTCCGTGGGATACCCGTCTAAAATAAGGTTCTGGTGTCGGCACCATACCTATATCGTATAAAAATTGATATATAAACCTTGAATACAGCATGTGCAAAGTGTTGTGCTCGTCACCCCCAATATACACATCCACAGGCAACCAGTACTTCAACTTATCAGCATTCTTTAAAAACACATTCCATTCTTGTCCGTCATCCTGAACTTGATTCATGATCTGACTACTGTGCAACACTTCTTTCATCAAATATCCAATAAAATACCAGTCACTACCTGCCCAGTTTGGCATAGTATCAGTATCTCGTTTTCCATCTTTATAATTTACAAAACTTTCAATATTGGCCAGAGGACTTTCTCCACTATCTGTAGGCTCATATTTTTCCACCTCAGGCAATAAAACTGGTAATTCAGTTTCCGGCACAGATTTTAATACACCAGCAGAATCAGTCCACATCGGCATAGGCTCACCCCAATAATGTTGCCTACTAAATATCCAATCCCTCAAATGATAATTAATATGCTCTTCTCCCGTCTTATTGTCCACCAACCATTTCACAATAGTCTTTTTAGCATATTCAGTCGCCTGCCCATCTATCATTCCTGAATTCACAGCCACCCCATCCCCCTCAAAACACTCGTCACCCTTAGTCTTCTTATCTTCTACAACCTTAATAATTTCTAACTTATATTTCTTTGCAAACTCAAAATCTTTTTGATCATGAGCGGGTACCAACATAATAGCTCCGGTTCCAAAGCTATTTAAAACATAGTCGGCCACCCAGACAGGTATATCTTTTTCTGTAATTGGATGTTTTACATACAAGCCAGTAAACATCCCCGACTTATCCTTATTCAAATCAGTTCTTTCCAGATCCGACTTGTGTTTTACAGATTCAATATAATCTAAAACTTGTTTATTTTGACTAGCTTTAATAAAGTCATGTTCAGGAGATACCACAATTGCACTTACTCCATAAATTGTATCTGGTCTGGTAGTAAATACTTCAATCTCACCAAACCTTATCTTGGTACCCCATTTTTTTCCAATCCAATTCACCTGACTAGACCTAACTTTATCGATAAAATCAGTATCTTTTAGTCCATCAATTAGCCGCTCGGCATAGGCAGTAATTTTTACCACCCATTGCTCCATCTCTCTTTTTTCCACAGGAGTTCCGCAGCGTTCACATTTACCATCGATAACCTCTTCATTTGCCAAACCAATCTTGCAACTTGGACACCAGTTAATTGGCATCTTTTGTTTTTCAGCCAGTCCTTTTTCCCAAAGTTTTATAAAAATCCACTGTGTCCATTTATAGTATTGCGGATCAGTCGAAAAAAGCTCCCTTTCCCAATCAAATCCAATTGCCAACTGGTCCATTTGTTGCCTAAAGTACGAGGTATTTTCAACAGTTATTTCTTGTGGTTTTCGCTTGGTTTTTATAGCATAATTTTCAGTAGGTAGACCAAAAGCATCCCATCCCATGGGGCATAAAACGTTGTATCCAGCCATTCTCATATACCTAGCGTATACATCTGTAGCTGTATAAGGAAAAGCATGGCCAATATGCAATCCCGTACCTGACGGATACGGAAACTCAACCAACACGTATTTCTTTCCCACAGGTGCCCTACCCTTGGCTTTTGTATATTCCTCATCACTATCGTACGCCTTAAAAAGCCCAGGCTTCTTGCCCCACTCCCCCCGCCACTTTTTCTCCACCTCTTTAAAGTCCATTGCCAATTATACAACCAAGTAGGAAAAAAGTTGACAACCTACCACCTAAGTCCTATAATAAAGTTATGCCAAGAAACAATACAGAAAAAGTTCAAACCTGGCTACGAGAACAAGGCAAATAAACTAGGCAATTCTCATTTTTCTCAAAAACTTAGCTTCATCCACTTCTGTACTATCTTTAGCCACAAAAGTTCCATTTTCACCACCAATTACTTCCCTTAAAGTAACCCTATAGGGCTTAACTGGCCCAGTTACCATTTCAACCGGCACACCATTTACTAACACCACACTTCCATCAATTTCAATTAAGCCAACCTCACTCACAACCTTATGTCCTAACAGTTCTAGTGTTACTTTTGTCATATCCCAATTATATCACCAACAAAAATCCCCCCGCAACTACAGGGGGATTTTTAGTTCAAACTCTCTTTTACGGAGTCTGAGTTGGACTTGGAACTAGCTTTTCCATAGCCTTTGGTGTGTCTGTTGGGCCATTGATCAAAGATAAATTTGATCTAGCAGCAGTCAACACTTTTTCACCTTTTGTAGAATAAAGAACTATAAGGTTCTCATTTCCAAAAGTCAAAACCAAATCTCCATTTTCAGCTTGCTTGTAAAAAGCATTGGCCTTTAGTTGTTCAGCATTGGCCACCACAGATACTTGTGGTAGTTCTGCAGAAGAAGCAGAAAGGTAACCTTCAGCTTTTACACTGTTTACCACTTTCTGAATCATAGCTTGTTGGTCTTTTAATTGTTTTTGGCCTGGAGTTTCTCCTTCATAGATAACCTTTCCATTGCTAGGTCGATAAAGTACCATCTTGTTGGCAAAAGCCATGGCCATGTCACCATTTTTGGCATCTTTATAAACTTCAGCATTGTAGTTTGACAAAGCTTTTAAATTGTCCAAGCTTTCAAAACCTTGGGTTTTACCAAGTTCAGCCATGAATTGGAATTCTCCAATTGGTACATTAGCTTGCTTAGAAGCAGATTCTACAAATCCACGCTGTTTTTTAGCGTTTAAAGCGGCAAGTGGGTTTATCACCGTCCAAGTAATATATGCTTGGGAAATAAGGACCAGTAGTAATATGGTCATTATTCCAGCAAATTTTTTGTTTGATGTGTGCATGTGAGCAGTCTAAAAAATTAATTAACTATCACAACTATACATTTATTGAGTCTACGGTGCAACACTCTCGGTTGCTACTCCAGCGACTTCAGGTATAGGACTTGCCTCTGGGCTAGCAATATCGGCTAAGTCTGCGCTTTCGCTGGCTGTCATTGCCCCCACTGCATCTTTTACATATACAGCCATCCAGTTAAACCTTAGGTCTCTTCCTGCCTCAATGTCGATTCTAATAGTAAACCCAGTAGCACTACTATTGGCAATACCAGCCAAAGTTCTATGTCCATTTCCAGTTAGGGTTACTACTGGCTCATACTCATAAGGTCTACTAAACTCTACTCGTACTTCACGAGACCCAGCTGGTATAAGTGCAAACCCAGCCACATCCTTGTCTTCGTAAGTTACCCTTGTCTTAAATATTACGTCAGCCAAAAATTCTACTTGTCCGGCAAAATAAGTCTTTACCTGCACAAATATTTCTTCAAATCCCATAGTAATACTTTCGAAGAATGTCTTTTCTTTTACCTGAGCACTATCTGTGGCCACCGCAGCGCTTTCACTAGATACGCCACTTACGGTGGCTATTTGAGACTGCACTTCATTTCTCAAAGCTTCTACACGATTGTCTAGGTCAGTTGTGGAATTATCTGCAGTAGGCGGATCATCAGACCACACGCGTACATAATCAGAGTACATAGCCCTACTAACATTTCCACTAATCGCATTTGCCAAATAC
>Ga0105048_10004578_pt1 | contig 22457 bp, 9 predicted proteins | sample MAT05_FD_78382 | JGI IMG/M metagenome (GOLD analysis project Ga0105048, IMG submission 78382) | Freshwater microbial communities from Lake Fryxell liftoff mats and glacier meltwater in Antarctica - MAT-05 | ecosystem: Environmental > Aquatic > Freshwater > Ice > Liftoff microbial mat | place...
ACGTAGTTGCGGTAACGCCAGGCCACGGGCACCGGATAGTCGGCCGTCTCGCCCGCCGTGTCGGCATAGCGCACCACGTCGAGCCAGTGGCGCCCCCAGTGTTCCCCGTAGTGCGGCGATTCCAGCAGTCGGTCGATGACCCGGGAAAAGGCGTCTGGAGCCGGGTCCGCACTGAACCGGTCGATGTCATCGGCTGAGGGTGGAAGCCCGGTGAGATCGTAGGCGGCGCGACGGAGCAGGGTCCGTCGCCCGGTGGTGGGGCTGGGCTGGATTCCGGAGGCTTCGAATCGGGCGAGGATGATTCGATCAATGCTGGTCCGGCACCAGGCGGCGTTGGTGACCGGGGGAAGCGCAGGATCGCGGATGGGCTGGAACGCCCAGTGCGTCGAGGCGGGTGCCTCGGCGGTGGCGCGCGGGATGGATCCGCCCAGCAGGACTAGAATGACCAACCAGTACTTCATCTCGGGTGTTGCGACGGATCGTCGCATGACCCCGCGTGGGTCGGAAGCCCCGGGTTGGGCGATGCCGGGGGGGACTACCGCACCTACTTCGCCAGTCCGCGTTCGCTGGACTGGGCGAAGGCGACCAGGTGTTTCAGTTCCGGGGAGTCGCCCAGGTCGGCCTCGATGCGGGCAAGGGCATTGGCGGTGGTGAGCCCGGAGCGGAACAGGACCTTGTACGCCTTGGTCAATTGACTGATGACATCGGCCGGGAAGCCGGCCCGTTCGAGTCCGACCTTGTTGATGAACCGGGATTCGGCGGGATTGCCATCGGCCATCATGAACGGGGCGACGTCCTGAACCACCTTGGAGCAGCCTCCGACCATGGAATGACGTCCGATGCGGCAGAACTGGTGCACGGCCGCCAAGCCGCCGATCACCACGTGATCCTCGACGATCACATGGCCGGCCAGGGTGGCGACATTCGACATGATCACATGGCTGCCCACCTGGACGTCGTGGGCGAGGTGGGTGTAGGCGAGGAAATGGTTGTGCGATCCCACGACGGTTGCCTGCCCTTCGGCGGTGGCGGCGTGGACGGTGGAATACTCGCGGAAGACGTTGTGATCCCCGATCCGGACGTGGGTGACGCCTCCCCGGAATTTCAGGTCCTGGGTCTTGCCGCCGAGGCAGGCGAACGGGAACACCTCGTTGTCCTCCCCGAGCGTCGTGTGCCCCTCGATCACCACATGGGAATGGAGCACGGTCCGGGCTCCGAGCACCACATGTTCACCCAGGACGCAAAAGGGGCCGATGACGCAGTCGTCCGCGACGCGGGTGCCCGAGTGGAGGACGGCGGTGGGATGGATGTTCGGCATGGCCGGGGAATCGGGGGGAACCGGGTTCAACGATCCATGAGCATGAAGGTCACGTCGGCCCCCGACACGGTTTCGCCATTGACCGAACAGACGCCGCGGGCCTTGCCGATCTTGCCGCGGGATTTGGTCATCTCGACTTCGATGATGAGCGTATCGCCGGGGCGCACGGGCTTGCGCCATTTGACGTCCTCGGCGGACATGAAGTAGGCGAGTTTCCCGGCGTTCTCGGCCTGGCGCATCATGAGGATGCCGGCGACCTGGGCGATGGCTTCGAGTTGAAGGACGCCGGGCATGATCGGGTGGCCGGGGAAGTGACCCTCGAAGTAGGGTTCGTTGATCGTCACCTGCTTGAGTGCGGAGATCTTGTTGCCGTCGATGCGGGTCACGCGGTCGACCATGAGGAATGGCGGACGATGGGGCAGGATCTGCATGACCTGAATGATGTCGAGCGTGGCGCCATCCCGGATCAGGGCGTCCGGGGAATCGGGGGTGTGACTCACGGTATTGGCGGCGGGGGTACGACGTTCAGTGGGCTTTTCCACGGCGCGTTCCGGGATTGGGGCAGGGGGGGGAGCGAAGGTCTGGGCGGCCTCCAGGGGTTTGCGCATCTGGGCGAGGATCGCCCGGGCCAGATCGGTGTTGCCGTGGTGACTGGGGCGCACCGCGATGATGTGCGCGTGAAGGGGACGACCCACCAGCGCGAGGTCGCCGATGATGTCGAGGATCTTGTGCCGGACAAACTCCTCGCGATAGCGGAGGGGTTCATTGGTCAGGATCGCGTCGTCCCGGATGACGATGGCATTCTCGAGGGAACCGCCCTTGATCAGGCCGTTGCGGATGAGGAACTCGATCTCCTCAAAGAAGCAGAAGGTCCGGGCGTGGGCGATCTCAGTGGCCCAACTCTCCGGGGTGATTTCCAGACTGTGGAACTGGGTGAACCGCCCCCCGCGGTCGGAACTGGTGCAGGTGATCTTGAAGCCATTGTACGGGAAGACCGCCATCTGGGTCTCGCCCACCGTCAGTTCGATCGGGGCGGTGATCTTGAAGGGTTCGATGGATTCGCTCTGGGCAATCGAACCGGCGTCGCGCAGCAGTCGGGCGAATTCACGGGCGGAACCGTCGGCGATCGGCGGTTCATTGGCGTCGATCTCGACGATGGCATTGTGAATGCCTGCGCCGGCAAGCGCCGCCAGGACGTGCTCGACGGTGTGGATCTTGACCGGACCCTTGGCGAGCGTGGTGGACCGCTGGGTGTCCACCACCAACTCGGCCCGGGCCTCGATCTCCGGGCGACCTTCCAGATCGGTTCGGCGGAAACGGATGCCGTGATTGGGCGGCGCCGGGAGGAAGGTCAGTATGACCTTGTTCCCGGAATGGAGACCCACACCGGCGTAGGTCGCGGAATTCTTGAGTGTGTGCTGTTGCGGCACGGGGCGGAGTTGTAACCAAGGCGCTCCGGGGTGCGCAACGAGCCAGTTCTCAAGATTTCGCTCAGGCGCGCCAGCCGTGGTTCTCCCGGACCTGGATCATGGAGGCCAGAATGTGGTTCCAGGTCTCCTGCTTGCGCATGGTTTCGTTGGGGAACATGCACCCGTCCCAGCAGATGTGTTTGGTCTTGCGGGTGACCTTGCCGGTGTCGTCGCGGAGCCAGTAGCCCGCGTCGCGCGGGACGTTGAGCTTGCCGAACGGATCGTTGACCACGCAGTGCTTGCCGGTCTTGTCGTGGGAACCGGAGCCTTTGACGGTCGCGTCGTTCTGGGCCACGTGGAAGTCGAACATCCAGGGCCGCAGGGCGCTGGTCATCTTCTTCATCGCCTTGTGGAAGGCTTCCGGTTCCCAGCTGAACTTCGGCGGAACGATCCGGTGCTCCGGCGCGTTGTAACCGAGCGTGTAGAGGAGCGTGTGCGCCATGTCCGCCTGGAATCCGACGACCTTGGGCATGTCCGTCTCTTCCAGCAGTTGGAGCATGTACTTCCACGAGTGCATCGCGCCCCAGCAGATTTCGCCCTCGGCCGCCAGGCGTTCGCCATGGCTGCGCGCCACCTTGCCGCCTTCCCGAAACGTCTGGGCGATCAGCTTGGTGTTGGCCCGGGGATTGGCCGACCAGTCATGCACCGAAGCCGCTGAGTCGATGCGCACCACGCCGTGCGGGCGCACCCCGAGTTCCCGCAGGCGGGAGGCAATCCGGCACGCCTTGCGCACGGCGGCAACCCAGTTGGAGCGCTTCGTCTCGTCGCCCATCGCCGAACCTTCGAACCACACCGGTGCCACCACCGATCCCACGACGAACCCCTTTGCCTGGATCTTCTCGGCGAGGGCCTTGATGCCGTCATCGGAGAGGTCGATGTCCACATGCGGGTGGTAGAGGAACAGATCGACGCCGTCGAAACGCACGCCGTTGACCTCCGCCTTGGCGGTGAGGTCCAGCATGGTGTCCAGATCAATGAACGGCTCGGCACCGGGGCTGCCCTTGCCGACGAGGCCGGGCCACATGGCGTTGTGGAGCTTTGGGAAATTGTTGGGGGCAGGGGCGGATTTGCTCATGGCGTGGAGATGATGGCGTCTAGTTGCCGGAAACCAGCGCCGGGGGCAAGGAGGAGTTCCCGGGAAGTGCGCCCTTCGCATGGTTTGGTCGGAATACCGGCTTGCCCGCGTAGGGGTCGAGCCTACCGTGGGCCCCTTCCGCCGCCGGCGGAGATCCGATTCCTCATGAGCAATGCCATCGATTCGACCCGGGAAAGCCTTTCTGTCCCTCACCCCGACCGTTTCATCCGACGCCACATCGGGCCCGACGAAGCCGAGCAGGCCGCCATGCTCCAGGAACTGGGATTCGACTCGATCGAAGCCCTGACGACCGCCGCGGTGCCGGCTTCGATCCGGCTGAACCGGACCATGGACCTGCCGCCGGCACTGTCCGAGATGGAGGCTCTGGCCCATCTGCGGACGATTGCTTCACGGAACCAGATTTTCCGCTCGTACATCGGGCTGGGCTACTACGGGACGGTCACTCCGCCGGTCATCCAGCGGAACATTCTGGAGAACCCGGGTTGGTACACCCAATACACCCCGTATCAGGCCGAGATTTCCCAGGGGCGCCTCGAAGGCCTCCTCAATTTCCAGACCCTGGTCTGTGACCTCACCGCCCTGGACATCGCCAACGCCTCCCTCCTCGACGAGGCCACCGCCTGCGCCGAGGCCATGATGCTCTGCCATCGCATCAAGGAAGCCGACGGAACGAATCCCGGCGTCTTCTTCGTTTCCTCGGATTGCCATCCCCAGAACATCGATCTGGTGCGGACCCGCGCCAAAGCCCTGGGCGTCGAGGTGATCGTGGGCGACTGGCGGACGTTTGAGTTTGGCCCCCGGGTTTTCGGCGCGCTGGTCCAGTATCCGGGCAGCAGCGGTGTGGTGGAGGATTTCCAGGCCTTCGGCGATGCCGCGCACGCGGCCGGAGCCATGATGGTCGTCGCCTGCGACCTCCTCGCACTCACGCTGCTGAAGGCCCCGGGCGAATTCGGGGCCGACGTGGCGGTGGGCAGTGCCCAGCGCTTCGGAGTGCCGCTCGGCTACGGCGGGCCTCACGCAGCGTTCTTCGCCACCCGGGACGCCTTCAAACGCCAGATGCCGGGTCGGTTGGTCGGCGTGTCGAAGGACGTACGGGGTCGTCCCGCCCTGCGGTTGTCCCTCGGGACGCGCGAGCAACACATCCGTCGGGACAAGGCGACCTCGAACATCTGCACCGCCCAGGCGCTCCTCGCCAACATGGCGATGGCCTATGCTGCCTACCACGGACCCGTAGGACTCAAGGCCATTGCCAGCCGGGTCCACCGCCTGACCGCCCTTCTGGCGGCCGGTGCCCGGCGCCTCGGGCATACCGTCGTCAGCGCCTCGTTCTTCGACACACTGACGATCCGGTTGGAAGGCGTCACCGCCGCCGAAGTTCATCGGGTGGCTGCGCAATATCGGATCAACCTACGTTGCGTCGACAGCGCCCACGTCGGGATCTCGCTCGACGAGGTGGTGACGACGGCCGAGGTGCAGACCCTTCTGTGGATCCTTCGCGGCGGCAACGAACCTGGGTTTGACCTGGCGGCCCTGACCGAGGGCAACGGGGTTCCCGCGTCGCTTGGACGGACTTCGGCCTACCTCGGCCATCCGGTCTTCAATCGGCATCACAGCGAAACCGAGATGCTGCGGTATCTGCGCCGGCTCGAGTCACGGGATCTCTCCCTCTGCCATTCGATGATCCCGCTGGGAAGCTGCACCATGAAGCTCAACGCCTCATCGGAGATGTTCCCGGTCAGTTGGCCCGAGTTCGCCAACATCCATCCATTCGCCCCCCTGTCCCAGACCCGGGGCTACCAGCAACTGTTTGACGAGTTGGAACTGTGGTTGGCCGAAATCACCGGTTTCGCCGGGGTCTCTCTTCAGCCCAACGCCGGATCCCAGGGCGAATACGCGGGCCTGCTCGTGATCCGCGCCTATCACGAAAGCCGGGGCGAGGGTCGCCGGAGCATCTGCCTCATCCCGACCAGCGCCCACGGAACCAACCCGGCCTCGGCCGTCATGGCTGGTTTCTCGGTCGTCCCGGTCGCCTGCGATGCCAGCGGCAACATTGATCTCCCCGATCTCAAGGCCAAGGTCGCCCAACACGCGGCGGATCTGGCCTGTCTCATGGTGACGTATCCCTCCACCCACGGCGTGTTCGAAGCCGGGATTCGAGAAATCTGCGAAGCCGTCCATGCCGCTGGCGGCCAGGTTTACATGGACGGTGCCAACATGAACGCCCAGGTCGGCCTGACTTCCCCCGGGACGATCGGCGCCGATGTCTGCCACCTGAATCTCCACAAGACCTTCTGCATTCCTCATGGCGGCGGTGGACCGGGCGTCGGGCCGATTGCGGTCGCCGAGCATCTGGTCGCCTTCCTGCCCGGACACCCCATCGTCCATCTCGGCGGCGAGGATCCCATCGGTGCCGTCTCGGCCGCTCCCTGGGGTTCGGCCAGCATCTGCACCATTCCCTGGATGTACATCGCCATGATGGGTGCCGAGGGCCTCACCCAGGCCTCCCAGGTCGCCATCCTCAACGCCAATTACATCACCCGCCGCCTGGAACCCCATTTCACCACGCTGTACCGCGGCGAGAATGGGTTGGTCGCCCACGAATCCATCCTCGATCTCCGTCCGTTCAAGTCGGTGACCGCCGAAGACGTCGCCAAGCGGTTGATGGATTTTGGCTTCCATGCACCCACCCTGAGTTGGCCGGTGACCGGAACCCTCATGGTCGAGCCCACCGAATCGGAGCCCCGCGCCGAACTCGACCGATTCGTCGAGGCGATGATTGCCATCCGGGACGAGATCCGGGCGATCGAAGAGGGCCGGATGGATGCCAAGAACAACCCGCTGAAAAACGCGCCGCACACGGCCGACGTGGTTTGCGGCGATGTCTGGGACCGTCCCTACAGCCGGACCCAGGCGGCCTTCCCGGTTCCCTCGTTGCACGACTTCAAGTTCTGGCCTGCCAGCGCCCGCGTGGACAACGTTTACGGCGACCGCAACCTGGTGTGCTCGTGCGTGGGGATGGAAGCCTACGCCGGCAATTCCTAGGCCGCTCCTCCCGGGAGCGCGGACGTCATCGCCCGCTGCCTTCGTCCTCAGCGCCTCCAGAACCCTCCTGGGGGCGCGGGCGTCCGCGCCCGCCTTTTCCTCCCCCCCGTCCAAACGGCCGATTCCCGCGGCTCTTTTTGGGTGAAACCCCTACACCAGTACGCTTCTTCCGCCTGTTGAACTTTTCCATGTACGGCTTCGGCACTTGTCAAGAACATGGAAACCAGTACAAACATGGGTTGTTCTTTGTCGACGTCGGTATCAGGGCTTTCCCGCGGTTGCCACTTTTGTCGCTGTCAACGGCCATCCCGAAGGGGATCCGTGGCGGACAGGGCACGGCGGGAAGCAGTTGTCCGGCACGCGGTCTGGGTTCTCGCAGCGATGACAATGCGCGGACCCATGCCGTGAAGCGCGGGTGACTGTGATCAATCCCGGACGACGTCTTCAAAAGAAGCAGGAGCGCAAAAAATAATCGTCTGATCGTCAAGGACGCGGCGTCGCCGCGTACTTCGGCCTGTGGCTGACCAGCCGTGGGTGAAGGGGTGCGAGGTCCGGGTTTCCGGAGTGTCCTGACGCAGTCCGGGCTGTCTGCCAGCGGAGATCCGCGGGGAGAGGGCCTGGGGTGAGACGAAAGGAAGCAATTCAGAACCAATACACATGAAGACTCCTCTCTGGCTGGCCTGTGGGTATCAGGCAGCCTGGTCCTCCTGTTGCCGCGCCCTGTTCTTGACCGCGCTGCTGCTGGGGGTGAACGCCGGGACCGCACGGGCCGCCCTGGTGACGCAAAGCCATACACTGGCGATCCAGTTCACGGACTGGACCAATAGCGTCGTCTTTCCCCAGTTCGACACCGGTCTGGGCGTCTTGCAGGCCGTCCGATTCGAGATCACCAGCACCGCGCGCAGCATTTCCCGGGTGGAAAACCTGGACGCAGTCTCGCGGGCGGGCGTGATCTCCGGTGCCGCCATCAATGCAAAGGTAACGGATCCCTTCGGAGCTATTCTGGTCACGGCGACCACGTCCGTGAAGTTCACCAACAATCTGGCCGCCTATGATGGATTGGCCGACTACGGTGGAAGTTCCGGTGTTTCGAATGCGCGCCGCACGGCATCCAGCACGGTGATGAATTCCCTGCCTGCCCCCTTCACGAATTTCGAGGGAACGGGCACCTTTTCCGCGACCGTCACGGGGCAGGGCACAGGTTTCTGCATCGGGCCGGTCAATTTTCTCCTTCAGATCCGTCCTGAACTCGGTGTGACGGTGACTCTCAACTATGACTACGAGGAGTCGGTCATCCCATCGAGCATCGGCGATCTGGTGTGGAACGACTACAACGCCGATGGCGTTCTGGATCCGGGTGAGCCCGGCCTTGCAGGGGTGACCCTGACCATTCTCGACGAGTTCGGCTGGCCCCTCGCCGGCTTTCCTCCGACCACTACGGATGCCAATGGCTACTACGCGTTCGCCGGTGTGCCAGCGGGCAACTACTACATCCTGGCAGAGGCCCCGGTCGGCTTCGCCGCTACTTATGATCTGGACGGCGTGGACGGATCGTTCTCGGTCTATGTGGGACTGGGCGCAGGCCAGATCAAGGATGATGTTGATTTTGGCTTTGCCCAGTTGAGCAGCAGCATCGGTGACCGAGTCTGGATCGACACCAACGGCAACGGGGCGCAGGACATCGATGAAATCGGGCTCGCCGGCGTGACCGTGCACCTTCTGGATTCGCTGGGAGCGGAACTGGTCAGCGCCGTGACCGACGCCAATGGAACCTACGGGTTCACCGGGCTGACGGCCGGGACCTATACGATCACCGTTTCCGGTCTGCCCGCGGGCTACACCCCGACCTTCGATGCGGATGATGTTTCGACTCCCAATGCCACCGTGCTGGAACTCGGCAGTGGCCAGATCTGGGATGTGATCGATTTCGGCTACCTTCCCAAAACCTCTTCGTTGGGCGATCGGGTCTGGCAGGACCGCGACGGCAATGGGGTCCAGGATCCGGGCGAACCCGGCCTGGCGGGTGTGACGATCGAGCTCCGCTCGGCCATCGACACCTCACTCCTGACCTCGACCCTGACCGATTCCGACGGTGCCTATTCCTTCACGGGCCTCGCCGCCGGAGACTATCTGGTGGTGGTTCTGGCACCGGCCGGCTACTTGCCGACTTATGACTTCGACGGGGTGGGGACTTCCAATCAAGCCCAGATCCTCCTGGGCGTGGACGAGGCGCGTACCGACGTTGACTTCGGTTATGCCGGCGGCCGCCTCGGTGACCGCGTCTGGTCTGACGCCGATGGCGACGGGATCCAGGACCTGGGCGAGACCGGGTTGGCGGGCGCGACGGTGAGCCTTTCGACCGGCGCAACCACGACCACGGATTCCAACGGGTACTACTCCTTCACCGATCTGCTGGCGGGAACCTACACGGTGACCGTGTCGGTGCCTTCCGGTTGGGCGGCCACCTTTGATTCTGACGGCGTGGGCACGGCGGGGACGTCTGTCGTCGTGCTGGCGGCAGGTGAGGTTCTCGACACCGCCGACTTCGGCTACCAGGAACGAACCGCCAGCATCGGCGATCGCGTCTGGCGCGATGACGACGGAGATGGGGTTCAGGATTCCGGCGAAGTTGGTCTTGCCGGGGTGACGGTGGAATTGCGCGACACCGCCGGGACGACCGTTCTGGCCAGCGCGGTATCCGATGCAAATGGGTTCTACGAGTTCGCCAGCCTGGCGGCTGGAACCTACACGGTGACGTCGGGCCAGCCGGCATCGCATGTGCCCACTTTTGATGCCGACGGCCTGACGGTCCCGAATGTGGCGGTCGTTGAACTGGCCAGCGGTCAGGCCCGAAACGACGTGGACTTCGGCTATCAACCGCTCGGAACGATCGGCAACCTCGTCTGGCTGGACCTGGATGACAACGGTTCCCAGGAGCCCTTTGTTGAACCCGGTCTGGCGGGAGTGGTGGTCACGGTGTCCGGCACCGGTGGCACGTTCACCACCCTGACAGATCTCGACGGTTACTACATCTTCACCAACCTCCCCCCGGGAACCTATACCGTGGCGGTGACCCCGATCCCCGGCCTCGATGCCACCTATGACTGGGATGGCACGGGAACGCCGGATACATCGGTGGTCGTGCTCGGACCCGGCGAGATCAATCTGGGAGTCGATTTCGGATACGATATCGGTTCAAACCTCTCGGATGCCCAGGTCGGTAATCGGGTCTGGTTGGATGCCAACATCAACGGGATTCAGGACTCGGGCGAGACGGGAATTTCCGGTCTTACAATCACCTTGACGGACAGCCTCGGAACCGTGATCGCGACGCAGACCACAGGCTCGAATGGCGAGTATCTTTTCAGCGGCTTGGCGGCGGACACCTACACGGCCCGTGTCCTCAACACGGTCGGTTACCTCCCGACTTACGATGCCGATGGAATCCTCACGGCGGGTCGGGCGACGGTATCCCTCGTGAATGGCGAGCGACGTCTGGACGTTGACTTCGGCTATCGCATCCCGCCACCGCCCCCTGCCTCCACTGCAGGCCGCGTCTGGGATGATGCGGATGCAAGCGGACCGCTCAATGGTGCCGAAACGGGCTTGGTTGGACTGCCGGTGACCCTCCGCAATGGCTCGGGAACGATTCTCGCAGTCGTCGCCACCGATGTAGCGGGTTACTTCAGCTTCCCCACCCTGACGGCGGGCAGTTACACGGTGAGCGTCGTTCCGTCGTCCTATTGGGGTGCGACCTACGATGTGGACGGGACGGGTACCGCCAACATCGCCGGAGTCGGCGTGGTGGCCGGGCAGGACCTGACGTCGGTCGACTTCGGCTATCAGTACGCTCCGCCCCCGGGCAGCCTTGGGAATCGCGTCTGGAATGATCTCGATGCCAATGGCGCGCAGGATCCCGGCGAACCCGGGGTCAGCGGAGTCCTGGTAAGCCTGAGCGATGCCGACGGCGTGATCGCCTCCGTCACCACGGATGCGGGCGGCTATTATGGGTTCCTCAGCGTCGATGCCGGAACCTACACCGTCTCGATTTTAGCCCCGACCTACTTCGATGCCACGGCGGACGCCGATGGAACTGGATCGCCGAACTCCACCACGGTGACCCTCGGCATTGGTGAGGAATTGGACGTCATTGATTTTGGTCTGGTTTACAACCCGCCGCCCGCGCTGATCGGGGATCGGGTCTGGGACGACCTCAACAGCAATGGCGTGCAGGATCCCGGTGAGAACGGTCTGTCCGGTCTGACGGTCACGCTGCGTGATTCGCTCGATGCCGTGGTGGCCACGACGACGACCGACGGGCAGGGCGGATACGCCTTCGCCGGGTTGGATGCCGGTGCCTACACGGTGGCGGTGGTTCCGCCGCAGTACTACATCCCGACCTTTGATCTGGACGGGATTGCCACCACCAACGTGGTTGCCCTCTCGGTTGCCATCGGTGAGACCAACCGTCTCGCGGATTTCGGCCTCATCTATGCGCCACCTCTGGGCAGTCTGGGAGACCGCGTCTGGCTGGATGCCAACACCAATGGCGTTCAGGATGTGGGCGAAGCCGGCATGACCAATGTCCCGGTCACCCTGCGTGACGGTGTCGGGGTGATTCTGGCTACCACCACGACGGATTCAGCGGGTGCTTACCGGTTCACCGGTCTCTCTGCACGGACCTACAAGGTCGAGGTGACGCTGGCGACCAACGCCATCCCGACGTTTGACGTGGACGGCATCACCACCGCTGGGACGGCGACGGTGTCGCTGGCCATCGGTGAGGATCGAACGGATGTCGACTTCGGCTATCGATTGTTCGTCGCTCCGCTTCTCGGCAGCCTCGGCGATCGCGTCTGGCTGGATGCCAACAACAATGGGCTTCAGGACTCCGGCGAAACCGGCCTGACCAACGCCGTGGTGACCCTCCGCGACGGAGTTGGAACCGTCGTCGGCAGCGTAACCGTCGGCAGCTCCGGTGCCTATCAGTTCACCGGCCTGGATGCAGATACCTATACGGTGACCGTAACGGCCCCGGCCAACTACTTCCCGACCGCTGACCTCGACGGAATTGTCACGCCGAACACAGCGGAAATCTTCCTCCTGGCGGGCGATGTCCGGAACGACGTGGACTTTGGTTACCAGTACATCGCGCCGGATCCGATGACCGCCTCGGTGGGGGATCGGGTCTGGGCCGACACGAACGGGAACGGTTTGGCCGAATTGAGCGAAGTTGGCCTGACCGACCTCGTGGTTGAGTTGATCGGTCCCAGCGGTTCTGTCATCGCCGTGACCACGACCACCAACAACGGGACTTACCGGTTCGCCGGGCTCGGAGCCGGAACCTACACCGTGCGGGTAACGCCCCCGAGCGGGTACTTGCCGACGGCGGATGCCGACGGCATCGGCACTGCCAACCAGGCACTGGTGACCCTCGTCGCCGCCGAGGAGCGGACGGACGTGGACTTCGGGTACCTTCCGCCCGCCCCGGTGACCATTGGGGATCGCGTCTGGATTGATGCCAATAGCAACGGGGTCCAGGACTCCGCCGAGGTCGGTCTAACCAATGTGGTGGTGGTCCTCCGCAACGCCTCCGGAACTGCCATCGGCACCAATACCACCGGAGTCAACGGGACCTACGCGTTTACCAACCTGACCGCGGGAACCTATAGCGTCACGGTGACGCCGCCGGAGAACTACGGCCCAACCTGGGATCTGGACGGCACTGGGACGCCGAACCGCGCCACGGTTACGGTGGTGATGGGTGAACAACGCCTCAACGTGGACTTCGGCTATGTCTTCTGCCCGGGCACCGGTCGCATCGGTGATCTGGTCTGGGTGGACACGGATGCCGATGGCACCCGTGACACCACGGGGAGCGGAGCTGAGTCGGGCCTGCCCAATGCCACCGTAAGGCTCTACAACTCTGCATCGGTGCTTCAGGGAACCGCGGTCACCGACTCCAACGGTCGCTACCAGTTCACCAGCCTGTTGGCAGGCAACTACTCGGTGGTGGTGACGCCTCCGAGTGGTTACACGGCGACCTACGATCTCGATGGTCTGCTGACGCCTGACCGGACGATGGTAAGTCTCGCCCAGGGGCAGACCCGGAATGACGCCGACTTTGGCTACACCCGTTACACCCCGAAAATCACCTCCGGCACGGGCTGCACCCCGGGCTTCTGGAGCAACAAGAATGGGCAGTCGCTGCTGACGCCCTATGACTTCGCGGTGCTGAGTTCGCTCCGCCTCGTGAACGACAACGGCTCCGACCGTGACTTCATCTCGAACCTGGCGGCGAACAAGTCCGCCTTCAAGAGCTGGCTGCTGGCGGGCACTGCGGTCAACATGTCCCGCATGTTGTCGGTGCATCTCGCCGCCTTCCAACTGAACGTCCTGCATGGTTTCTACCAGCCGACGACCAGCATCCCGACCCCGGGAGTTGGGACCGGCAGCATGACGGCCCAGCAGCTTATCGATGCCGCCAACGCGGCATTGGTGCAGGACAGCTATACCCCCACGGGTGACCCGAACCGCGTCTATCAGGAGAAGCTCAAGAACGCCCTCGACGCGGCGAACAACGCCTGTACCCGCTGAGGGCAGCGCTAAACTCCATCACCAGGGCGGCCGGGATTTCCCGGCCGCCCTTTTTTGTCTTCACCGGAGCGAAGCCAGGTAGGCGAGCAGGTCGGCGGCTTCCTGGGCGGTGAGACTGGCGAGCAGACCTTCGGGCATCAACGAACTGGCGGTGGGCGTCAGCCGTTTGATCCGCACGGACTCATGCCGTTGGATGGATCCGTCCTGCTGACGGAGTTCGACCGTGGCGGTGCGGTTCACCACGAAGCCCGCGATCGCCGTGCCATCGGCGAGTTCCCCCTCGTGCCATTGGAACTCCGGGGCAATCTGGGCCGATGGACTCAGCAGGCTGTCGAGAATCGTGCGGCGATCCTGCCGTCCGGCAAGTCCCGCCAGACTGGGGCCCGCCACGATGGCTCCGGGTTCCACCCTATGACACCGGGCGCAACCGGGTCCGCTGTCGGAGAGGAAGAGTTGGCGTCCGCGGTCCGTATCCCCCGTGAGCGCCAGGATTCGGGCCGGGTCAATGCTTTCGCCCAGGGTTTCGCGCCGGAGTTCCGGCGGTGCGTAAGCCGCCATCAGATCCCGGGCGGCGGCATTGGTTCCCGCCAGCGCGGCGCGGACGATGGCCGGTGGCGGTGCCGCCGGCAGGGTCGCGTCCAGCCAGCGCAGGGCCTCGGTGGCCGTGGCGATGGTTTCAGGTCGCGAGGAGGCGGGAGCCAGGGTGGGTGCCATACTGCGGATCCAGTCGGCCAGGACGCGGGATCCAGCGGGATCCGGACGGCGGGATCCCAGCGGCGGCATGTGCCCTGCGCCGCTGGTGTTGATGCGGTACCAGGCTGCAGACCGTTCCGGATGACCGCGGGCGATGATCCGGGCGTCGGTCAGACCGAAATCGCCGCGGACAGGTTTGGTGTCGAGGATATTGAGCTTTGCCAGCGGTTCATCCGCCCCGAAGCGCGCCGCAACGGCGGCTCCGGCTCCGAATCGGTGGCAGGGCGCGCAGTTCGCGTGGAGCCAGGAGCGTGCACGGGTGTCGAGCGATGCCGAAGTGTCTGTCGGCGAAGCCAGAGGGAAGGTTGACTGGCAGAATTCGTTGCTGACCACCACACCGCTGGACAGCAGGCCCCGGAGGCCACCGGGGCCGGCATCGGCCAGTTGGGAGGAATTGAATCCAAGCACGTACCCGGGCCAGAGATTGTGGCAGCGAAGGCAGTCGGATCGGGCGGGGAAGGTCCAGGAGCGGTTGGGAGTTCCACCGGCTTGGTTCAGATCCGGGAACGGCACGGGGACGGTTTCGCCGGCGGGACCCACGAGTTCGGCATCGGTTCCTGCGGTGTTCCAGCGATAGGAATATCCCCGCCATCCATCGCTTCCGAGGTGGAGGAGTTGGGTTTCAACGGGCGCGCTCCGGGAGGGCTCCGTGGCTGAGCGGGGCAGGGAGAGGGTCTTGGCGAAGACCGTTCCTGGCGGAAAGGCGTAGTTCGGACCGGGAGTCACGGTGGAAGAACCGGGAACGGCAATCCAACGGCGGGCGTTGGCACCGTCGTGCCAGCGTCCGGCGGCAATTTCATAGGCGACCACACCCGGTGCTGGCCGTTGCTGCTGGGGATCGGAGAACAGGCCGGTCTCGCTCAGGCGCTGTGGAAAGTTGCCCTGCGGCGCCGTGTCATTGGGAACAATCCGGTACAGTCCGCCCTGGTAATCGACCACGTACATCTCCCGCTCCGGGCCCGGAGCGAACGAAACGACGCGGAGGTTGGTGTCCGCAATCTCGACCGGAGCGTGCGCGGCGTCCCCGGCCAACGACCAGAGCTTGCCGGTCTCCCAATCTCCGTAGAGGTAGGATCCGCGGAGGGCCGGAAACGTCGTGCCGGAATAGAACTGGCCTCCGGTGAGACTGGCGGCCTCGTGATGTCCGTGCGCGGCGATGGGCTTGCTCACCGGCGTCGGGGCCAGCAGATCCGGCCGCACCAGCAGCGGACCTTCGACCCGGCTCCAGCCCCCGTTGTAGCCGGACGTCACCCGATGGACCGTCTCCCATAGTTCCCATCCCACGTCGCCCACCCACAGAGCCCCATCGGGAGCGAACCCCATGCGCCACGGATTGCGGAAGCCGTAGGCCCAGATCTCCGGACGGGCACCGGGCCGTTGAACGAACGGGTTGTCCTTGGGAATCCGATAGGGCGCGGCGGCGGTGGCATCGTGGACGTCGATCCGCAGGATGGCGGACAGCAGGTCATCCAGCGATTGCCCGGTGTTGCGGGCATCCGGCGGTTCCGGCGAAGCACCGTCGCCGGTGGAGACGTACAGCATGCCGTCCGGACCGAACTGCAGGCTGCATCCATTGTGACCGCCGCCGAGCCAGGTGAGGATCACCAACTCAGTGCCGGGATCCAGCCGTGGCACGGGTCCGTCGAGCACCTTGAATCGGCTAACCCGGGAGCCATCAGGTTTCTCGGATTCGCGGACGTACGCCACATAGACATAGCCATTCCGGACGTGGTCGGGATCGAGGGTGAAACCCAGCAGTTGAGCGAAGGACTTCAGGGCAGCGACGTCGAGGGCGAGATCGGTCTTCTGGGGGTTGTCGGCGTCGGGGAAGGTCAGGAGTTGCCCTGTTTCCTGAGCGATCCACCAGCGGTGCCGGGGAGCGTCGTGCAGGGCGTCGAGCGGCTTCGTGAACGTGAGGGAATGGAACATCCGTTCCACCCGGGCGAGCGAGGGTGGTTCGGGGGAACCGACCACGCGCGAGCCCGTCCAGGGGATCCGTTCGGCGGCGAGCGGTTGCGCGAATCCCAGGACGGCGAGGATCACCGCCTGACCGAGCACGAGCGGGGTCCGGGGACGGCAGGGCGAGTGGGACGGGATCATGCGGGAGAGGAAAGCTGGTAGATCCGTTCGGCGTTGGTTCGCAGGCAATGTCGGGCATCCACCGGGTCGCGTTGAGCGAGGTACTCCCGCGCGATGCGGACGACTCGGTCGAGGGGAGCAAATCGCGCGGAGACCGGCCAGTTCGATCCGAAGATCAAACGACGCGAACCATACCGTTGCCAGAGCGCATCCAGCACCGGTGCGTAGAATTGGGGATCCTCCGGGGCGGTGCCATCAGTGCGACCGCTGCCCTCGACCAGTCCGGAGAACTTGCAGTGGACCGACGCGTGCCCGGCGCACCGGTCCATGCCATCGAGCCAAGCTTTGGGTGGGGCTTGTCCGTCGATGCGGAGATTGGCGCAGTGATCGATGACGATCCGCAATCCGGGCATCTGCCGGGCGATGCGATCCACCTGTTCCAGTCGATCGGTGCCGATCAGGACCTCCAGGACCAAGCCGGCCTCGGCCAGGCGTTCGCAGTCCCGGAGAAACCCGGGCTTGGTGGCGTCGAGCGGTCCATCCCATCCCCCGGTGCGGATCCCGCGGAAGGCGGCACGCCGTCGCAGTCGGTCGAGATGCCCGGCGAATCCGGGTTCACCGGGCTTGAGATGTCCCACCAGACCGCGGAGGAACGACGTCTTTGGGAACAGTTCCAGCACCCAGTCGTTGTCCGATTCCCGGGGGCTGGCCTCGACGATGACGGTGCCGGTGATTCCCAGCGGACGGGCGAGTGCCTCAAATTCTTCCGGCAGGATCGGACGGTAAAGCAGCGGATCGTTGGCGGGCGGCCAGTCCACCCCTCCCGGCCGGGTCGGATCGTAGAAGTGGGTGTGGGTGTCGAGGATGCCGCCCTCGGGACGATCAGTCGAAGCGCAGCCAGCCAAGGCGACGGCGATGCCGGCGAGAAAGGTCCGGCGGGAGAGTGCAGGGTCAACCGCGCCGACCGCGCCCGCTGGGGATGGATCCACGGATTTTGGGTTCAATCGACGAAGATGAACTCGTTGCCCGAGAGCAGCACCTGGGCGTACTTGGCCCACGGTTGCAGCGGCTCCGGATCACGGGTGGGCCCGCGAAAATCGCGGGCGGCATCCCAGTCCCGTGCGGACTGGCTGGTGGCAGAACCGGCCGAGGCGGCCGCTTGCAGGATCGGAGCCCAGGAGAACGAGTCGGTGTTGTCGGACTCGATGTTATCGACAATGAAGTCGACGGTCTCGCCGGCTTCCACCGAGAGGTTCGCCACCGGGGTGGGGATCTTCGCGGAGCGCGCGGTCCATTCGGCGACGAGTCCGGTCCGATGGGAGACCACGCGGGCGCGGACGCCGTCGCCCGCGCCGCCGGGGTGATCGAGGACCCCGGTCACCGAAATGCGGGTGGTCTCCGGGGCCGTCCACCGACGCAGGACGGAATACTTCTGGGAAGCACCCGGATGCCCGCCCTGGGCGCTGAGGGCGGCGTGGCTGGGTTCCCCCTTGGCGGGGTAGTTGGCGGCGATCTGCCAGCGGTTGTCCTTGAACTCGGGGAAGGGCTTGAAGTCGACGGTGCGGGCGGTGGCGGGATCGAATCTTCCGGTGCCGTATGACCAACTGGCGGCAGGACGGGGCTGAGGCTTGGAGGTACCCTGCGAACCGACGAAGGCCAGCGCGAGCCGGGTCTCTTCCGGGGTGGGATCGCGTTGGTAAATCCATTGGTACAACCAACGCACCCGTTCACCGTCGTTTGAGGCCTCGGTAAAGTCGGAGCGGGTCGTGGTCTTTCGGGCCAGTTCGATCAGGAACGGATTGTTCATCAGGAACAAGGCCTGCTGCGGCACCGTGGTCTGAAAGCGGATCGCGGTGGTGGTGTCCGGGCTGGCGAAGTCGAAGGAGCGCAGGATGCCGGGAAGATTCTGCCGATCAATGTAGCCGTAGAGCGTTCGCCGGGGGGTGGGCTTGTCGTCGAACATCTCCACCGGTTGTCCCCCCAGGACTTCTTCGAGTCCGCCACTGACGTAGAGCAGGGAATCCCGCAGAGCCTCGAAGTCGAACCGTTTCCGGTTCATGTGCCAGTACCACTGGTTGCCCGGATCGATCGTGGCATTCCGGACGAAGGCCGCCTGGGCTTTGGCCGGTTCACCCGGGTCGCTGGCCTGGCGGTAGGTGGCCGAGAGCAGGAGTTCGCGGTGCAGTTGCTTGATCGACCAACCGGATTCCATGAAACGGATCGCGAGATGATCGAGCAGCCCCGGGTTCGAGGGGGCTTCGGTCCGCACGCCGAAGTCTGCCGGGGTCTTCACCAGCGGAGTTCCGAAATGTCGGCTCCAGATCCGGTTCACCAGCACCCGCGCGGTGAGCGGATTCTCCGGTCGCGTGATCGCCTGCGCCAGTTCCAGCCGTCCGCTTCCCTTCTCAAACGGCTTTCGCTCCGCACCGCCCAGGATCCCGAGGAACTGGCGGGGAACTGCGGGCCCGCGGTTGCCCGGGTTGCCGCGCTTGAAGACGACCGGCTCCACCGGCTCGTCCTTGTCGAGAAGCGCCATTGCCCGGAGCGGGGCGCCGGGATGGGTGGCATCGAGTTCGTCCAATTTGCGCTTGAGCGCACGGTTCTTCTGCGCGACCGGCGTGTCGAAGAAGCGGTTGATGTCGCCGAGCGCCTCGCGCACCGGGGAAGCCTCCCCGTGCAGGAACAGTCGCAATCCTTCGAGCCCGGCATCCGCCAGGGTGGCGGGTTCCGCTGTGCCCGCCTTGCGTGCCTCTTCCTTCGCGGTTTCCCAGGCCTTGTCGGCGTCGAGCAGGATTCGGCCGAAGCGTTGACTCGCCTCGACCAGATTGGTCGGCGCGGCGGTCTTGAGTCCGGCGATCAGGATCGGATTGACCGGGCGTGCGACGTCCTGCGGAGCCAGCCCTTCCAGGTACTTCGCGGCATCGGCGGCGAAATCATTGGTGCCAAGAGCCGCCAGACCTACCCACGGAGCGAGGATCGGGTGATGCTCCTTCCCGGCGGTTTCCAGCCGACGCTTCCAGGCCCCGACCATGCCCGGGTCGAGACTGCGAGAGCGGGCGATGACCTCGGTCTTCGATCCATCCAGGGTCAACGTCTCCTGGGCGCAGAGCAGATAGTCCCCGGCTTTCTCACGCAATTTGCGGAGGACATCGGCGGTTCGGTCGGCACGGTAATCGGTCAGTTCCTTCTCGCGTCGGGCCCGTTCCGCTTCATAGGCCGCGGCGGCGTGGGGATTCGGGTTGGAACTGAGGAACGGCTTCTCGCCGGGTTCCTGGCTGCTGGCGAACACGCCGTAGAGCGAATAGTAGTCGGCCGTGGGGATGGGATCCGACTTGTGATCGTGGCAACGGGCGCATCCGACCGTCAGCCCCTGCGTGCCCCGAAACACGACGTCGATGCGGTCGTCGATGATGTCGGCTTCGTTGTTGAGGAACCGGCGGCCGAGCGTGAGGAAACCCAGTGCCGCCATCGGCCAGGGATCTTCCTTCGTGGCCAGTTGATCGCCGGCGATCTGTTCCTGGAGGAAACGGTCGTAGGGCAGGTCGTGGTTGAACGCCCGCACCACCCAGTCGCGGTAGGTGTAGGCGTAGGCGTAGCGGCGCTCCTCCTCGAAGACGTAGCCCTTGCTGTCGGCGTACCGGGCCACATCCAGCCACCAACGTCCCCAGCGTTCCCCATACCGCGGCGAGGCCAGGAGCCGGTCCACGGCCCGTTCGTAGGCGGCCGGACGGGTGTCCCCCAGGAACGCGCCCATCTCACCGGAGGTCGGCGGCAGCCCGGTGAGATCGTGGGTGATGCGGCGGAGCAGCGTGCGACGCGAGGCCTCGGGTGCCGGGCTTAGGTGATTCTCCTCCAATCGGGCCAGGACGAGATAGTCGAGATCGGTGCGCGGCCAGGCCGTGTTGTGGACCGTCGGAAGCGGGGGATCGATGGGACGTTGGAAAGCCCAGTGGCGCGGCGGATCTGCGGCGCCCGCGGTGGTGCCGGTGCGCGGGTCTGGAGCCCCGATGCGGATCCATTCTTCCAGGGTGTTGACCTGGGTGGCGGTGAGAGGCGCGCGTCCGTCGCCCTTGGGCGGCATCTGCTCCAGATCCTTGGCGGTGCCGCGAATGGCCTGGATCAACAGGCTGTCGGCGGGTTTGCCCGGCACGAGCGCTGGCCCAGTGGCTCCGCCGCTCTCCCAACCGGACCGGAGATCCAGGCGCAGCCCTCCCTTGGTCTTGTTGGCCGCAGCGCTGTGGCAGGGGTAACAGTGGTCGGCCAGGATGGGACGAACCTTGTTTTCGAAGAACTCCGTGTGGGCTGGTTCGTCCGCTGCCGCGCCGAAGCAGGGAGTGGCAAGGAGCATTCCGGTCAGGACCGGCTGCATTCGGCGCAATAAGAGGAACAAAGGATCCATCGGGTGCGGTTCTTCCCCACTCTTCCGGCTTGTGGGGCCATGTCAAAAACGGAGTTGGCGCGGGCGATATTCAGGCAGGCTTCCGGCGGGACGCCCTAATCTCGGGAAGAAGGATGACGGTTGCCCCCAGAATCATGGCTCCGGCGATCCAACCCATGGCCGCCGGAGAGAAATGGCGCACGACCTGAAAAGCCAGAAATGGGGCCAGGACGCCGCGCACGCCGGTCAGGAAAGTGTGCACCGACATGTAGTCGGCCACGCGTTCCGCCGGGGCGAACTTGGTCACCCAGAGTGCCCAGGCCACGTCGCCGCCCGCATTGGAGATCCCGTAGATGATCGCCCCCACCACCAGGCCCGCGGTGGTGTCCGAGGTGAAGAACGCCGCAATCCCGAGGGCGAACCCGACATTCAACACGCATCGCAACACGAAGAAATTGGAGCGGTCGAAGAGTCTTCCCCACAGCGGACTGATCAGCAGTCGGGCAATGTTGGGAATCACCAGGGTGAACAGGGCGATCTCCCCGGCGGGCTTTGCGAGGCCGTACCGGGGGTTGCCCAGGTACTCCACCCGGAGCGGCAGCATGGCCAGGTTGGCGAAGCCCATCAGCATCCAGGCGATCAGCGCCTGCCGGAAAACACGGTCCGACCGGACATACCTCCACGCATGGAGCGGATGGGAACCCAGGGCCGCGGGCAGGGGCGACGACGGAATCGGGGCCACGCTCCAGGCCGCGGCGGCGAACGCAACGGCGAACAGCACGATCAGGATGCGGTCGCGCCCGGGGACGGTCCCGGTTGCTTCCAGCACTTGATTGAACCAGTCGGGAAACGAGGGCGAGGGATGCGGATCCAGCCACAGGCCCGCGGCGGCGGCGAACACGATGGCGGCCCCGATCCGCAGCATCACCGCCTGCGAATAAAGTCGGCCGCGGCGTTCAGCCGGATAGTTGTCCTGATAGATCTGGGTCAGGAGCGGGATGACCGAAAACGGCGTGGACAGGGCGATGACACAGAACACCGCGAAGAGCGGGCCCCAAGCTGCGGGCACCAGCGCCGCCACCAGCATTGCAATGGCCCCCACCGCCAGCATCCGGGTTACCGCTTCGCTGGGGCTTGAACCCCTTTTTTGGATGCGATTGACCACCAGCGGGGTCAGCAGCAATCCCACACTGCCGCCCGCCGCCACCAGCGACTTGGCCACCGGACCGGCATTGAAATGGCGGGTGGCGATCAGCAGGAGGAAGGTGTTGCCCGCCGTCTCGATCACGCCGGCGCACAGGGACCTCCACCGTTCCCTGCGGAAGGTGAGATCAGCTTTGTCCCCGGGCTCCATGCGGGGCGGATCATGCGCAGTCGAACGGCGCGATGGGAAACGGGGAAACCTGAAAACGGACGGTGCCGGGACGGGGTCTCTCGGAGGCCAGGGAGGACGAGGCGGGTGCTGCTTGAGACAGCCTCCGCGGCATCACCCGATCCGGGAGGGGCGATCACACTTTGCAAAGTGTGATCGCGATCGGGGCGTCGTTGAACTCGGGAATGGAAGATCCGCCCGCTCCCATCTCGCCGGGATGAAGACCCCCGTCCGGGCAAGGCTCGAGAATCCACTTCTCGCGAAGCACGCAGACGTCCGCCTCCTTACGTCGGCAGCTACGAACGGCGCGAGGGGTAGCTGCCGAGGGAACGAGGCGGATCCCAGACGAGGCG
>Ga0105048_10004581_pt1 | contig 22438 bp, 15 predicted proteins | sample MAT05_FD_78382 | JGI IMG/M metagenome (GOLD analysis project Ga0105048, IMG submission 78382) | Freshwater microbial communities from Lake Fryxell liftoff mats and glacier meltwater in Antarctica - MAT-05 | ecosystem: Environmental > Aquatic > Freshwater > Ice > Liftoff microbial mat | place...
GGTCAAAAATTGCATTTCTCACACCCCCTGTGCGGGGCGCGACAGGATGTGGCGGCGTGGCCGGAGCGGAAAGTAGCTCGGGCTTCAGCCCGAAAGCGCCGTGCGATTTGGCCAAAGCCAAAGCTACTTTTTGCGCTGCCGCCGTTTGCTCCCGCGGGGTGCGAGAAATTCAGGTCAGAAAGGCAGGAAGGCCGGAATTCACCGGGCTGCCGTGCATTTTTCCTGCGCTTCCTGCATTCCTAAGATGGCTTTGACACGCAACTGGATAAGCAGGGTTCACTTCTGCTCCGCGCATGACGTAGAACCACCACACCTCGCATCGCTGTCGTTGGCAGACTTGCGCGGCCTGCGATCCGCGGCTGCACTCGGCGGCAGAAACCATGCGCCTGCTCGTCACATCACTCGTTTTCGCACTCCTGCTGTGCATCCCGTTCGCGATCTGGGGCGGCGACTTCATGCGCTGGTTCACCGGAAATGCGGCAATTGAATGGATCCGCGGATGTGGTGCGTGGGGTTGGCTCGCGGTCGTCGCGCTGCTGATGTCGGATCTCGTGCTGCCGGTCCCGGCGACGGCGGTGATGTCCGCCGCGGGCTATCTTTACGGAATCGGAATCGGCGGATTACTCAGCGCGGTCGGCTCGTTCGCGGCAGGGATGACGGGCTACTGGCTTTGCCGGAGCTTCGGGCGCGGCGTGGCGGTGAGGCTCGCGGGTGAGCGCGAATTGTCCGAGCACGAGACGCTGTTCCAGCGGAGCGGGCCGTGGCTGGTCGCCATTTCGCGCTGGATGCCGGTGCTGCCGGAACTCGTCTCCTGTCTCGCCGGGCTGACGCGGATGCCGGCGCGCATCTTCACCGTGGCGCTCGCGTGCGGCTGCGTGCCGATGGGTTTCGTGTACGCCGCGATCGGCGCGACGGGGCATGAAAATCCGCAGCTCGCGATCGGCCTCAGTGTCGTGGCTCCGGTGATTCTCTGGCTCATCCTGCGTCCGCTGGTCAGAGCGCGGCGATTCAGTGCCAAAATGTGACGCTGCGAGCGCATCCGCACGCTGTCGCTCACGCGGAAAAAAGCCACGCCACGAGTGCTGCGAGCGCCGCCGCGCAGGGCAGCGTGATGAGCCACGAAAGCACAATCCCGCCGACCGATTTCCAGTGCGCTTTCCGCGTGACGATGCCGATGCCGATGAGCGAGCCGACGCTCACATGCGTGGTGCTCACGGGCAGCGAGTGCAGGCTCGCGGTGCCCACAAGCAGCGCGGTGGCGACGTTCGCTGCGAAGCCTTCGCCGGGGCTCATGCCGGTGATCTTTTTGCCGAGCGTCTCGGCGACGTTGCGTGCATCGAGCAGGCCGCCGATTGCCATCGTCACCGCGACCAGCGCGAAGTCCCATCGCACGTCGAATGCCTTCGCGACGATGAGCAGCGCGGCCATCTTCGGCGTGTCATTCAGCCCGCGCGCAAAGCTCGCCGCGCCGCCGCTGAGAAAGTGCAGCGTGTCGAGCGTGCGTGTGCGGTGGTCGGGCAGCAGGCGCACGCCTTTGAGCAGGAAATAGATCAGCGCGCCGACGGCGATCGCGATCAGCGGGCTGAAGAAGAGCGGTTGCAGGAAAGTCTTCCCGAGCTTGTCGAGATGCACGGTGTGGTCGCCGCTCGCGAGTCCCGCGCCCACGAGCGCGCCGATGAGCGCGTGCGTGGTCGAGACAGGAAAGCTGAGTCGCGTCGCGAGGAAGCTCGTCGCGGCAGCGCCGAGGGCGACAGCGAGCAGGAAATTTGGCGACTGCGTGAGCGCATCCGGCACGAGGCCTTTTCCGCTGAAGGCCGCGAGCAGCCCGCGCGCGGCAAAGAGCGCGGTGATCGCGCCCGCGAAGGTGGTCGCCGTTCCCCACCAGATCGTCGTGCGCAAGCTCGCGGTGCGGCTTCCGTAGAGCGAGGCGACGCCCTTGAAGTTCGCATTCGCGCCGTTCGTGAACGCGACGCAGCAGACGGCGATGAAGAGGAGGACGATCAAGTGCGGCTACAAAAAATGTATGGCCCGCGAAAGACGCGAAAAGCTGCGAAATAGAAGGACGGGTTCCTATCGGGCTTTCACCCGGACGGTGAGTGCCGTGAAGCAGGGGCCGGATTTGATCCGCGTCCGTCCGCGTCTTTCGCGGACATCCCGATCACGATTCCATGGCTACTTTCCCGCGGGCTCGCCGCCGGTCTCGGCGGGCAGCGACTTGTCCTTCAGCCACACGTATTCCTTCCACGCGCCCTCGTAGAGGCGGACGTTCGGGTAGCCGGCGACGTGCTTGAGATAGAAGAGCAGCAGGCTGCCTTCGCGCGACGTGCCGCAGTAGGCGATGATATTCTTGTCCTTGGTGATGCCCGCCTTTTCCAACTCGGCCTTCACCTCGGAGAGCGGCTTGAACTTATGCGTGTTGTCCTTCTCCATGAGCCGCGCCCAGTGGAAGCTGATGGCACCGGGGATGTGGCCCTTCCGCAGCCACACGTCGTCGCCGCCCTGAAATTCATTCAGCGGACGCGCATCCACCAGCACGTTGCCGGGCTTGCCGACATGCTTCTGCACGTCGGTGACGTTCGCCGCGATCTCCGGGCTCTTCGTTTCCGGCAGGCTGCCCTTCGGATTTCCGAAGTAGTCCTGCGTAGCGGCGAAGCCCTGCTTCTTCCACTCTGGCAGACCGCCGTCCACGATCCTGATGTCCTTCACGCCGAATTTCTCCAGCACGTAAACGACCATGGTGGTGCTGAGGATTTCGTCGTTCGGCAGCTCGGCGCCGGTGGCATAGACGAGATGCGTGCGGCTCGCATCGACGCCGGCGCGGATGAGCAGCGCTGCGGTGAGGTCATCGGGCAGATACTGCACCGGCACGGCGTTGTCGGTGCCGCGCAGGGTGTCGAAGTTGATGTGGTGCGCCGTCGGCAGATGGCCGCGGAAGTAGTCCTTGTAGCCGCCGCGCGTGTCGAGGACGACGGGGCGCTTCGCGGGATTCGGGTCTTCGATGAGTTTCTTCGCGCCGGCGGCGGAGATGACGCCGATGTCTGCGGCGGCGACGTTGGCGGCGGCGATGAGCACCACGAGGGCGAGGAGGCGGGCTGGGAGTTGCATGGGTTGATGTTGGGTATTGGATTAGAATTTGAACACAAAGTTGGTCTTTGCGATGACGCTCACCGAATCGCGGTCGGGAAAGTTCGCCCATGACTCCAGGACGATGTGATCGGTGAGGTCGCACTTCGCTCCGACCGCTGTGATCAACCCGCGCTGGTTGCGCGACTGGACGAGGTCGGCGTTGAGGTTGAAATTGCGTCCGAGCACCTCCCACGTGCGGTCCACGCCGACCAGAAAGCTGTTCCCATTCGTCTGCAAGCCATAGCCGGAGTGAGCCCGGACGAGGCCGAAATCGTGCGCCAGCACCGCGTAAGTGAAGGGATCACCGGCACGCCCGGTATCCGTCAGCGGAATGCCTGCGACACCCAAGGCGAGGCTGCCACCCTCCCGCAGGGAGACCCCGGCCTTCACCTGCAGGAAAAGCGGGCCCGTGAGACCGGTGCCGAGCGGACTGTCGAGACCGAACTCGAGACGGAGCGGCGAAAGTTCGCAACCAGCCTTGAAACCCATCCAGTAGGAATGCTTGCCAGCGCCGCTGGTGGAGAACTGGTTGGCCCCGCCGAAACTGCTGAAGGCCTGCACGGCAACCGTGCGATGCGGCACCGTATCGGCGGTCGGGATGTTGTTGAGGCCGGTGGGCGTCCCATGGGCGGCGGTGATGCTGGCGAGGAGGATGGCCAGGGGGTGCAGTGGTTTCATGTGGGAGCGCGGGCATAAGCGAAGTTAGGCATATATCGTCAAACGGAAAATTCCATCGGCCGCGCATTCTCCGGTCCGCCTGGGGCATCGCGCGCACGGACGGCTCGATCGAATAATTGACACCGTTGTTTTCAAAGGAGCCTGGGAAGCCCGTTTCGCGAATCTACCAATCTACTTGTTTGCTGACACGCTGGGACCGGCGTCGGATTCCGCGTCTCCGTCGTCCACCATTTCGAACCGGTCGAGAATCATGCTGAAGGACCCGTACATGTTGCCGCCGCTTGTGATGTCCACGCTGAGTGATTTCTTCTTATTGGGAAACGTGGCCACATGGCCGTCCGTATAAAGCACATTGGCGAACTGTCCTTTGTGGTGGGTGCGCGGCCCGACCCCGAAGCCTTTCAACTTCGGCTCGCAGAGAAATTGAGAGTCCATGGCCAGGGCGCGAATCGGCTGATCCCGCCGGTTTTCTCCCAAGTCGGCAAGCCGCGGAGCTTTGACGGTTTTCTCTCCGAGATCGACAATTTTGGTGTTCCCCGCGTGGCGGTAGTAATAGGAACTTTGCACCTGCTTTTTGCCGACGTTTGCCAGTTCCTTCGACGAATCAACGGGCTGATCGGTGCCCGGGCAGAAAAACACCTTCGGCTCTTTGAGGTAAGGAAAGACGAGACCCATGCCGACCAGCTCCCCGGAGGTCAGGGTGATCAGGCTCGTCGGGGCGCCGGTGGAGGTGTAGAGATTTCCGCCCATGCCGAACGCGGCTGCTTTTGGACCGAACGGGAGTTCCCCATCGTGTTCGCCGGCGTAGATCATGATGCCGGCACCGAGCTGCCGGAGGTTGCTGGCGCACGCGGTGACGCGGCTGCGGTCAAGGGCTGAGACACCCGCGGAAATCACGAGTGACACAAGGATCGCGATGATCGCGATGACGACAATCAGCTCAATGAGTGTAAAGCCGCCTTGCCGCCCGCGCTGGCGTGCTGCCGCCGCTGCGAGAACGGGCTTCATTCCGGCAGGGCTACGCGCGGTGAGCGCCCCGGCGCCTCCGGGCGATCAGCAAGGTCGCACCCAGGCCAGCCATTAGCATTGAACCCGGCTCCGGCACCGCCTGCAGGCGAACATTGTCGATATCGTAGCCGCCGTTTTCCGCCGGCACGTTGGTAAACTGAAACAGGATGCCGATAGGTTGGCCCGCCCACGCGTCTGTGGCCAGCACGGCCGGGACGGACACGGAAAAATCGAAGAAAGTATTCGTGTCGGGAAATATCGGGACTGGAGTCGTGGCCAGCGGCACGATCGCGCCGGCATTTCGGTAATAAAGACTGAGCGACAGCACCGTGCCAGCGGGCGTGCCGTCCTGCGGGGAAATGCCAGCAGTCAACTGGTATGCCTGGCCCACGATGAAGACACCCTGCGGCGAGGTGAGCTCTTGAAAGAACCCCAGTTCGAGGCTCGCCAGAATGTAGGCCGCGCGATTCCCGTCCATGTTGGTGACGTGGCCCGTCTCTCCAACGCCTGGATTCGGGAAGTTGCCGGTGCCAAATCCCCAGGGAATCGGACCCGGGTAGCCTGCCCTCTGGGGGGTGTCCGTCCAGTTGTCGATATCCACGTTCACAGGAAATCCCGGCGAGTTGGCCGTCGGATTCTCAAACGAGAAATTCGGGATGTTGATGGACTGGCCTTGCGCGCGTCCGGCGTCGCACGCGAAGATGGCCGCCGCAGCGAGAGCCGCGCTGCGACAAAAACTCCGCGCGGAGAGGCGGCGGGCGACGGAAGGGAGGACGACGGGACGATGGAACATGCGATTGGTGATGATGATTGTTGTTGGATATTCGAAACCGCGCTTTGGGCGACGAGCGGGCCTTCATGAATAGATGCCTCACTTGGCATATATCCAAATCGAAAACCAGCAATTTCCTTTATGCCTATTTCGGCAACTGATCGAAACGGAACGTGCAGCAACCCAGATCGAGCGTCCCTTTGTTCGCAGCGATTTCTGCCGTCAGCTTTTCGGGGATTGTGTAGATCCGTTGCTGGCCCTGCTTTTCACTCTCGATCAGGCCCGCTTCGCGAAGCACCCGCAGATGCTTCGAGGCGTTGGGTTGCGTGATGCCCAGCTTCTCGACGATTTCACCCACCGTCAGCGGGGCCTTCGACAGCAGCCGCAGCATCCGCAGGCGAGTCTCGTCGCCGAGCGCTTTTAACGCTGAGATGCATGCGGAACCCGTCATCGGAACTCTTTTAGTGTCAGCGCCTGTTCGAATCAAGCGCCCCGTCCGTCTTCGTTCGCCGCCGGAACCCGCCCACGCCGCGCGCCCCGGAAACCCAGCCCGCGTGCTATTTCGACTCGGGATTGCCCGGCTTGTTTTTCACGATCACGCCATTCATCAGGCCGCCGTGATCGCCCGCGTTCCATGTGCCCGCATACGTGTTTTCGTGAATGAGCACGCGCGCCGAATACGCGCTGCCGCCGTAGCCGGGGCCGGGAATCGTCATCTTGTCCACGATGATCACCGCGGTGTCGCCCGCCCACTTCACCAGCACCGGAATCGGCGCGACGATGTCCAGCTTGCCGTACTGAATGCGCGCGTTGATGACCCATGAATCGCCGCTCACCTTCTGGACGCCGACGATGGTGTATTTTTCCTCCTTCGCCGCCCCGAGCACGCCGTCCTTGAGCGCGCACCAGCGTCCGGACATCGCCGCCGCTGTCATCGTCTCCTTGAACTTCGCCTCGAGATCTTCCGCCTTCGCGTCCCCGGCGTGAATGGACGTGGTGAGGAAAAGGCCGATGGCGGCGATGAGTGCGGAAAGGTTTGTTTTCATGGTGCGGTTGGTTGGGGAGATTCGATCGCCGCGAGTCCATAGCATCGTCACCCCTCACTGCCAACTGCCATGAACGGCGCTCGTGCTTGTGCTCGTTTTTCGCCGCCACAGCGTTTGAAGTGCCGCCGATGAACCGCGGCGAACTGCTCACGAGGCTGACTGTCTGGCTGGCGCTTGGCGCCTACGCATTCGGTGCGCCGATGCTGCTGCTGGCGCGCGGACAATCCCGCTGGCTGTCCCGCGCGCGATGGGTGTGGACGTTCGGTTGCGCGTTCTTCCTCGCACACGTCGTGTGTGCGTTCGGGTTTTTCCACGGCTGGAGCCACACTGCGGCGTATCGCGAGACGGCGCGGCAGACTGCGGAGCTGACCGGTCTGCAATGGGGCGGCGGACTTTTCCTGAACTACCTTTTCGCACTCGCGTGGCTCGCCGATGTGCTGTGGTGGTGGCTTGCCCCCGCGAACTTTGCACGTCGCCCGGCGTGGCTCACGGCGGCATGGCAGGGGTTCCTGTTCTTCATGGTTTTCAACGGCACGGTTGTCTTCGGAAAAGGCCCAGTGCGCTGGTTCGGCGCGGTGATCTGCGCGGGGCTCGCGACGGCGTGGTGGATGTCGCGACGCCGCCGCGACGCCGCGCGGGAATGATACCGTCTCGCACAAATATCCGGGCAGAGAGAGATCCAGAAAGCGGGGCGGCAACGTGGGCGGGGTTTCCAACCTCGCGCGGGAGAGCGCAGCGAGGTGGCGGGCGGTATCGAGTGGCGTGCGCCATTTGCTCCGCGCCATCCCGCCACCTGCGCCCATCCTGCCGCGCGAGGTTGGAAACCTCGCCTACCTTGCCACGCCGCGCGAGGTTGGAAACCTCGCCTACCTTGCCACGCCGCGCCGCCACGCCGTAGTCCGGTTCATTCCGCAAGTTGGTATGATTTGATCTGCCAAGAAACCTGCGGCGTCCGGCTCAGGCTTCACGGATACTTCCCGCTGAAATGTCCCTCTTCCAACTCGGCCCGCAAAGCATCGCCGACCGCGTTCGCGCCGCCAACGATGCGGCTCCGCTGCCGACGCCCGGCGCGTCCATCGTGCGCGGCATCGTCGGCTTCACGCTGCTGAGCGTGGCGGGCTTTGCGCCGTGGCCGATTCTTGATCTGTGGTTCCGTCGCGGGACTGAGACGCTGCTCTACATCCTCTGCACCGCGATCTTCATCGGGCTGAGCGCGCCGCTGCTGCACCGGCTCATCATCGGTCCCGGATCGTTCGTGCGATTCTACAAGCTCTTCACCATCTCATTCATCGCGTACGCGGCGGTGTGGATTGCATTCTGGGTCTGGCTGCGAGAGCGCGAGGGCGAAATCGCCGGCCTGCTCGGCGGCACCGCGGCGATGGGCGTGATTCTCGCGTTCGCATTCGATGCGCAGCGATCCGTCGTGAAAATCATCGCCGGCCTTTTTGTGCTGAATGCGCTCGGCTACTTCGCCGGCGGGTGGATCGAGGGGAAGCTCGGCATCCATCACCGACTCATCGCCATGCTGCTCTGGGCGGTGTGCTACGGCGTGGGCTTTGGCGCGGGACTCGGCCTCGCATTGCACATCTGCCAGGCCCGCGCCCGCGCGGCGCTGCGAGGCGGGTGAAGGGGCCGCTTTCTCCTTCTGTTGTCCGCGCTCCCCGGTAGGATGCGCCTCCCGTGCCCATCGTCTCCGGCATCTTCCAAAATCTGGTCTTCAAGCCAATCCTGAGGCCCGTCTTCCGCGTGCTCACGGGGGCGCTCGCCATTCCCGCGTTCCGGTTCCTGATGCGGCGGCTGCTGCGGCGGAAGCAGCTTTCGAAGGAAATGGAGCGCGACCTGGAGATGTGGTTCCGCGGCGCGGTGATCCTCCTGGCGGCGACTGCGAACCTGGAGGATTTCCTCTTCGGCTGGCTGCCGTGGCACAAGACGGAGGATCCGTGGCTGACGATGCTGCTGCGGCTCTTGCTCGCGATCGGCGTCATCGAGGGCATGCCGGATCAGGATGTCTTCGGCATTCTCCATCACGGCCCGCCCAAGGCGAAGTGGACGAGCCGCAGTGGATGGAAGGAAATGTGGCGCAACCGGCGCGCATTCGTCCGGGGGCTGGGCGTCCTGCACCTCAAGCGTTCGTCCCCCGTATTCGTGATCATGACGGTGATCTTCGGGAATGCCCCCGGCACGCGGGAATTCACCGTGGGCTGGGTTTTCTACGGCCTCGCGGTGGTGCAATATCTCATCATCGGCCTCGTCACGGAACGGGACCGCATCGCGGGACTGCTGCAGCAGTTCGACCGCGGCGCGGATGTCATTCGCAAGGAGATCCAAGCGAAGGAGCAAAACACCCCACATTGACCGCGTGCCGGACGCGCCGCACGGTGACGGACGTGAAGGCGCGACGCTGCAAGAATTGCAAACACCGCATGTCTGACGTCGTCGAACGATGCGAAGTGTGCGCCGCTCGGACTCCGAGCGTGGAATGTCCGCGTGATTGTGAAAATCACGTTTGTCGTGATCGCGATCGCGCTTTTGATTTTTGTGATCCACACAGCCAGCCAGCCAAAAATCGAGCGACTTTCGCAGCCGGATTGAGCCGGCAAACGAATAACCATTGTGATACAGACCGCGCTCACCATTCCGCCCGAGGCTCCCGTGATGGTCCTTCCCGGTGGAGTGCTTTTCCCAAATGGCATCATGCCCCTGCGCATTTTCGAACCCCGCTACCGCGCCATGCTCGAATGGGCGCTGGAGAACGACCGCATGGTCTGCATCGCCATGATGCGGCCGGGGATCTCCGAGGCCGTGACTGAGGATCAGTTTTTCCACACCGCGGGAATCGGCCTCGTCTCGGCCTCCGTCACGCAGGCGGACGGCACCTCAAATCTCATGCTCCAGGGAATCGCCCGCGTCCGCCTGAAATCCTTCCCGGTGGTCAAGCCCTTTCGCATCGCACGGATCGAGGTGCTGACGCCGGTCACGTGCGATCCGGCGATGGCGGAGATGCTCGCAAACGACCTCCGCGGGCAGTGCTCCACCATCCGGGTGGATGGCAAGCCGCTTCCGGATTCCTTCACGGAAATGCTCGGCAGAATTACAGACCCGGACACTCTTGCCGACGCCGTCGCCCATTCGCTCATCAGCGATTCCGCCTATCGCCAGGGACTTCTCGGGGAACCGGACGCCACCGCCCGCCTGCGCACGATCCTCCGGCTGCTCCGCGAGCAGTTCCCCGGCGGTTAGCATACCCGCGGATCGAATCCATCCATGCCTATCCGGCTGGGTGCAAAATGATCGCTGGCAAAAACCGGAGGTCATCCTGAATGCAGCATCGGCGCGGCAAAGTGGCAGGCCGATGCGGAGTGAAGGATCCCGTCGAATGGAATGCTGATGCCCGGACACCCATCCTGCTCCCGCGGGATGCTTCGACTGCGTTCCGTCCATCACCTTCGCCCACGACGGAACTCCGCTCAGCATGACCCCGATCTTTGTCAGCCAATCTGACGGGCATGGAATCCACCCGTCTCAAAACGGATGTCAGGGCTGACGCATCAAATAATCCGCGGTGACCGACCGTGCCGCCTTCATCACCGGCGATTGCATTCGCGTCGCCCAACCGGCGTTCAGCTCCCCGGCGGTGTCGGAATCGTAAAGCTGAACGTCGCGCCCGATCCGAGGGTGCTCTCGGCACTCACCGTGCCGCCATGCGCTTCGACGATCTGTTTGACGATGACCAATCCGAGCCCGGTTCCTTCCTTGTCAGGATCGGTGGCCATCTTGTCGAAGACTTTGGAGAGCATCTCCAGCGGGATCCCCGCGCCGTTGTCGCGCACGACGCAAGTCACGGTTCCGGCGTCATTGCGCGCACTCACGACCACGCGCCCTTGGGCGGCATATTTGAAAGCGTTGCCGAGCAGGTTCTGAAAAACTTGGGCGATGAGCCCCGCATCCGCAAAGACGGTGAGGGCACGCGGGATCTCGTTGACGACCTCGATGGCGTGTTTGGACGAAACGGCACGCAAGTCCAGGATGAGACGCTGAACCAATGGCCCGAGCTCGAACGCGCGACGCTCGGGTTGGAAGGAACTGCCTGCCCCCGATGGCTGCACGTTGGTATCCAGCACCCGTTTGATCAAGTCGCCGACGCGTTGCAGATTGCGGCGGAGAATCTCGAAGAGGTCGCCGGCGTCGGCGAGTGCCTTTGGATCAAGACCCTCCCTCAGCTCATCCAATAGCAGGGAAACCGCATTGAGGGGCGTGCGCAAATCGTGGGCGATGAAGGCGAGGTGCTCGTCCTCCTGCTCTTTGCGGATGAGTGCTTGCTGCGCCGCAAACGCCATGACCGCCAGCCGCACGGTTTCGTCGATCCGATGATTGATGATGCGCGCCGCATCGCCCACCACGTAAAGATCATGTCGCTCCGCGACCGTGACGAAAGCGGTGCGAAGAAGATTATACTCCGCCACCACTTCGCCTACGTCCAAACCATCGTGAAAGCGCTGCACCCCATGGGCCGGCGGGCTGCCGCGGGTGTGCTCGGCGGAGAGGGTGCCATCGCGGCTGAGCGCGAGATCGCGGGTGATCTCGGCAATGACGTCGGGGATGTGATCGGTGATCGTGGGCGTATCGAGATGAAGCTCGCGAAGGAGCGCGTCTGTTTGCTGCCGCCACTCGGCAATGATCTCCTCCTGGCACCGTCCAAACACCTGGGCTAAGTGCTCGACGGTGCAATGTTCTTGGGATGCCATAAGGGCAATCCTCGCATGACGCTCTGTCAAATACCAGCCCTGCGAGGAGAGGCGCTCCAAGGCACTCGTCCGCGCAAGTTCCGGCTGTAAAGCGAATGGGTGATGACTGAGCTGCCCACTGCGACGCAGTGTCGTTTCACAGCGCGCAAAGCCGGGCGCCAGACCGGCCAGCGCAAGCTCTTCCCCGTGCGGCGATGCCGACAGCGGCAAGTATCCCGCCACCGAGCTGCGCGAAACCTTCATCCCCGATTTCTCGCAATGGAAGGAGCACGGCCAGTTCGAGACCGCCTTCGCCCGCCTGCTCAAGGATCTCCGCGCGGAGGATCTCGCGAAGTGATGCGGCGGGGCTTCGCGGAGCGGTGAGGGATTTTGGCCCGTGCCGAAGTCCGGCACAGGTGCATTCCAAGACTCCACCGTTGATCCGCGGGGAGGGGTTGCGCGGGCGGGGCAAGTCTGCCATGAACCGCGCCCCGCAAATCGCGCGGGCACCGTTTCCCCGAGTGACTCCCACTGCAAAGGAACTAAGCCCGCACGCACGCGCGGGTTCATTTCGCGCATCATTCCGACTCCCGAAAATCCCATGAGATCATTCCCATACCTTGCCACCTCCATCGTCGCGCTCGTCGCCTCCGCACATGCCCAGCAGGGCACTCGGCTGGAACTCAAAAAGGGCGACCATATTGCCATCGTCGGCAGCGGGCTCGCCGATCGGCAGCAGCATCACGGCTGGCTGGAAGCGCTGATTCACAAGGCGAATCCGGGGCTGGAGCTGACGGTGCGGAATCTCGGCTTCGCGGCGGATGAGGTGAATGTGCATCCGCGCAGCGACGAGGTGCCGAAGATCGAGTCTTTCCTGAACATGAAGCCGGGGACGACGAATGGGAATTTGGAGAGCAACCCGGACAGGCCATCCAAGAACACGGAATCGAACGTGGTCTATCACTGGGGCGCGGATTTCCACGCGAATGTGATCCTCGCGTATTGGGGCTTCAATGAGTCGTTCAAGGGCGAGGCGGGGCTGGCGGATTTCAAGAAGGCGCTGGACGAGTATCTGAAAAAGCTCGCGGCGGCGGACTACGGGAAGGGCAAGCCGCGCGTGGTGCTGCTCTCGCCAATCGCGCACGAGAATGTGAAGAGCCCCGACTACCCGGACGGTTCGGCGAACAACAAGAACCTCGCACTTTACAGGAAGGCGATGGCCGAGGTGGCGAAGGCGAACGGCGTGCAGTTCGTGGACCTTTTCTCCGCATCGCAGGAGGCGTCTGCGAAGGCCGCGCGACCGCTCACGATCAATGGCATCCATCTCAGCGAGGACGGCGACCGGCAGCTCGCGCCGGTGCAGTTCAAGGCGATCTTCGGCAAGGATGCGCCGAGCACGACCGAGCCCGCCGTGGCGAAGATCCGCGAGGCGGTGCTGGAGAAGAATGTGCAGTGGCACCACCGCTACCGCACGGTGGATCAGTACAACATTTACGGCTCCCGTTCGCGCATCAAATACAAGGAGAAGGAAGCGCCCGGCGACGGTGTGGACAATGCGACGATCCTCGGCCAGGAGCTGGCGCAGCGCGACGTGAAGGTGGCGAACCGCGACAAGGCTGTGTGGGCTGTGGCGAAGGGCGGCACTTTCACCGTGACGGACGACAACCTCCCACCCGTGGATGTGACGCCGCCGAACCGCAAGGAGCCGGTGCCCTACATGGACGGCACAGAGGCGGTGAAGCACGTCAAGACGCCCGAGGGCGTGAAGGTGGAGTTCATCGCATCGGAGAAGGAATTCCCCGAGCTGGTGAATCCCGTGCAGATGAATTTCGACACGCGCGGCCGCCTGTGGGTCTCGGCGTGGCCGACGTATCCCGAGGCGACGCCGACGGACAAGAACATGGACAAGCTCATCGTGTTCGACATCGATCCGAAGACCGGGAAGTTCACGAAATGCACGACGTTCGCCGACGGGCTGAACTGCGCGACGGGCTTCCAGCTTTACAAGGACGGCGTGCTCGTCATGCAGTCGCCGGACATGTGGTTCATGCGCGACACGGACGGCGACGGCAAGGCCGACTGGAAGGAGCGCATCGTGCATGGGCTGGACGCGGCGGATTCGCATCACGAGACGAACTCGATCTGCTACGAGCCGGGCGGTGCGGTGTATTTCAGCGACGGCGTTTTCCATCGCACGAATGTCGAGACGCTCAACGGACCCGTCCGTAACGTGAACGGCGCGATCTACCGCTACGAGCCGCGCACGTCGAAGTTCTTCCGCCACGTGCCGTATGGATTCGCGAATCCGCACGGGCGTGTGTTCGACTACTGGGGCAACGATCTGATCACCGACGCGACCGGCAACGCGAATTACTTCGGCCCGGCCTTCAGCGGCCACCTCGATACGGGCGCGCACCCCGGCATGCAGCAGTTCTGGCAGCGTCCGTCGCGGCCGTGCCCCGGCACTGCGATCCTGAGCAGCCGTCATTTCCCTGACGACTGGCAGGGGCAGTTCCTGAACACGAATGTGATCAGCCTGCAGTCCATCTTCCGTGCGAAGCTCACCGAGGAAGGCTCGGGCATCAAAGGCGAGACCCTAGAGGCGCTCGTGGATGGCGACATCGCCGCGAACCCGAACTTCCGCCCGAGCGGCATCGCCGTGGCGCCGGATGGCTCGCTGTATTTCATGGACTGGTCGCAGATGCTCATCGGCCATCTCCAGCATCACCTGCGCGACCCGAACCGCGACCATCAGCACGGGCGCATCTACCGCATCACCTTCCCCAGCCGTCCGCTGCTCGTGCCGAAAAAGGTCGCCGGCGAATCCATCGAGAACCTCATCGAGTTGCTCAAGGAGCACGAGGACAACGTCCGCATGCGCGCGAAGATCGAACTCGACACGCATGAAACCGCGAAGGTGATCGCCGCCGTGCAGAAGTGGGAGAAGGCGCTCGACAAGAAATCGAAGGACTACGAGCACAACCGCCTCGAAGCGCTGTGGGTCCACCAGTGGCACAACATCGTGAATGTCGCGCTGCTCACCGACGTGCTGAAGTCGCCCGATCCCCGCGCCCGTGCGCAGGCCGTCCGCGTGCTCTGCTACTGGCGCGACCGCGTGCCAGGTGCGCTCGCGCTTTTGAAAGTCGCAGCGAACGACGAAGCCCCGCGGGTTCGTCTCGAGGCCGTGCGCGCCGCGAGCTTCTTCAATGGCGCGGATGTGCCTGCCGCGATGGACGTGGCTTTCACGATCCTGAAGCACGACACCGACTACTACCTCGACTACACCTATGGCGAGACGCTCAAGCAGCTCCGTTCGATCGGCGGTGATTCGATCATGCCGACCGATCCAGCGATCCTCGCGAAGATGGTGGACAGGATGTCGGACGGCGACCTGGCGAAGGCCCCGGGGAGCGAACGCATTTACATGGCGCGACTCGAACGCAAGAGCACCTCACCGGATGCGCGCGACAAGGCGATCAATGAACTCGCGAAGCTGCACAAGACCGATCGCGTGAGTGAAATCATCTCCGTGCTCGGCAAGCTCGATGCGAAAGGTGGCAGCGCTGCCGGTGCCGCGCAGGAAGTCGCAAAGATACTCGGCCTCACCGCCCCCGTCGATCTCGCGAAAGCACGCGGCGGCCTCACGGCCCTCGCGCAGACCGCGACGCTTGGCCCCGTCGCCAACGCCGCGTGGGCCGCGCTCGTCATCGGCGACGGCAAGCCGGACGGCGTGTGGGCGACCTCCGTCGGCATGTCGCACCGCAAGGGCCTGATGGAATCCATCGCGCTCATCCCCGATCCCGCGCTGCGCGCGAAATTCCAGCCGCTGATCACCGCTTCACTCGGTGACGAGAGGCTCCGCAGCACTGCGCTGAAGGCGCTCCCGCTCATGGGCGCGGAGAATGCGAAGGCAAACTTCGGGACGCTGACCACAGCGATCCAAAAACCCGACACGCGCACCACCGCCGCGCGCGCCGTCATGCAACTCCCGCGCGATTCGTGGGACAAGGGTGCCGTCGCTTCCGCCGTGGATTCCATCCTCACATGGGCGAAAACCGTGCCGCAGGGCGATCGCACGAAGCAGGACTTCGTGGAGACCGTGCAGACCGGCATGGAACTCGCGAGCCTGCTGCCCGCCGACAGCGCGACGACGATCCGCAAGGAACTGCGCGGCCTCGGCGTGAGCGTATTCGTCGTGAAGACCGTCCACGAACAGATGCGCTACGACACCACGCGCATCGTCGTGGAAAAGGGCAAGCCCTTCGAGATCATCGTCGAGAATCTCGACGCGATGCCGCACAACCTCCTCATCGTGGACGGCGGCACGCGCCAGAGCATCGCGGAGTCCGTCCAGACGGAGCGCCCCGACAAGCGCGACAAAAAAGGCCGCCCGTACTACCCCGAAAAAGACAAGCGCGTTCACGAGGGGACGAAGCTCATCGAGCCCGGACAGAAGGACACGATCAAGTGGACCGCGCCGAACAAGGATGGCGAATACGACTACGTCTGCACCTTCCCCGGACACTGGATGATCATGTGGGGCCGCATCGTCGTGACGAAGGACGTGGACGCCTACCTCGCCGCGCATCCGGACGCGACCCTGCCCGCGCCAGGCATCGCACTGCCGCCGCCCGCAAAAAAGTAAGCGCGATTGCCGCAGCCATGCAGACGGCAGCGCAAAGTAGGCGAGGTTTTCAACCTCGCGCGGGAGGATGGGCGAAGGTGGCGGGACGGTGCGGAGCGCGCGTGGAGCGCCGCCCGTCCCGGCGGCCACAGCGACACCATGGGCAGCGTCGTTTTTTTCTCCCAGGCATCCGGCCTCATGCAGGCTCCGAGGAAAAAGATCGGGCCTGCGGCGCATGTCGTGGCCGGCGGGACGCGCGGCGCTCCACTCCGCCTCGCTGCGCCCGTGGAGACAACGGCGATTGCGCAGCTCAGGAGAGCTACGCTACTGCACCATCCCGCCGCCTCCGCCCATCCTCCCGCGCGAGATTGAAAATCTCGCCTACATTGCCCGCCGCCGCCCGCTTTCGCCCCTAATCACAACGCAATCTCCCGACTCCTACTCCCCCACACTCACATGAAACGCCCCACGCTCTCCCGCATTCTCGCCGTCTCCGCATTCCTCGGCGCATCGCTGACGACATTCACCGCGCTCGCCGAACCCGAATGGATCTGGCTCTCGAAAAACGCGAAGAGCGGCGAGAAGGTCGCGCTCAGGCGCGAGTTCGAGGTGCCCGGCGCGGTGAAGTCCGCCACGCTTCAGGTCACCTGCGACAACGGCGCGACCGCATTCGTCAACGGCGAGAAGGCGCTGGAAAATCCCGACTGGCAGAAGCCCGTCTCCGGCGACGTGAAGGCGCTCCTCAAGGCCGGGAAAAATGAGCTGCGTCTCGATGCGCGCAACCAGAGCGGCGGCGCCGCGGCGGTGGCGGTCCTCACCATCGAGACAACGGACGGGAAGACGATCACCATCGAGACAAACGGCGACTGGCAGGCCGCGCCCGCCGGAAGCAGCGACTTCAAGCCCGCGGTGGTCATCGCGAAATACGGCGACGGACCGTGGGGCAAGGCGCTCGCGCAGGGCGGTGGCGGCAAGCCGGCAAAGGGCGGCGACGGCAAGGTGAAGCGCGGCGTGGACACCGGCGTGCAGACCGCGACGGATCCGAAGGAGATTCACGTGCCGCCAGGCTTCAAGGTCGAGCTGCTCTACACGGTGCCGAAGGCCGACCAGGGCTCGTGGGTTTCCATGACCGTTGACAAGAAAGGCCGCCTGCTCTGCGGGGATCAATATGGTGCGCTTTACCGCCTCACGCCGCCGGCAATCGGAGGCAAGGAGCAGACGAAGGTCGAGAAACTCGACGTGGCCATCGGCGGCGCGCACGGGCTGCTTTACGCGCACGATTCGCTCTACGTGATGCTGAATGAAAAAGGTGCGGCGGAGGCGAAGGGTCTCGCATCCGGCCTCTACCGGCTGAAGGACAAGGATGGCGACGATCACTTTGAATCCCCCGTGCTGCTCAGCGAATGCGCCGGCGGCGGCGAGCACGGGCCGCACTCGATGCAGCTCTCGCCCGACGGCAAATCCATCTTCTTCAACTCCGGCAACCACACGAAACTTCCGTCGAACCTCGCCATCTCGCGCGCGGCGATGAAGTCGTGGGATGAGGACCACATCCTCCCCCGCATGTGGGACGGCAACGGCCACGCGCGCGGCATCCTCGCGCCCGGCGGCTACATCTGCAAAACGGACCCCGATGGAAAAAAGGTCGAGCTGTTCTGCCATGGATTCCGCAACGAGTTCGACTTCGCGTTCGATGCGAATGGCGAACTCTTCGCATATGATGCGGACATGGAGTGGGACATCGGCTCGCCGTGGTATCGCCCGACGCGCATCAACCACTGCGTGAGCGGCGGCGAATACGGCTGGCGTTCCGGCAGCGGAAAGTGGCCCACGTATTACGAGGACAGTCTGCCCGAGGCGGTGGACATCGGCCCCGGCTCGCCGACCGGCGTGGTGTTCGGCACCGGTGCAAAATTTCCCGCGAAATATCAGCGCGCGCTCTACGGCAACGACTGGACTTACGGGACGATGTATGCGGTTCATTTCACGCCGGACGGCGCGGGCATGAAGGCGGTAAAGGAGGAATTTGTCTCCGCGAAACCGCTGCCGCTCACGGATGTCGTGATCAACCCGAAGGACGGCGCGATGTATTTCGGGATTGGCGGACGCCGCGCGCAGAGCGCCGTATATCGCGTGACTTATGAGGGCAAGGAATCCACCGCGCCTGCGCAACCCTACGCGCTCACGCCGGAGATGAAGCAGCGGCATGAGCTGGAAAAACTGCACATCGAGGGCACGGGCCCCGAGGCGATTGAAACGGCGTGGCCATTCCTCGCGAGCAAGGATCGCTACCTGCGCTTCGCCGCGCGCGTCGCGATCGAGCGGCAGCCGGTGAAGCTGTGGAAGGAGCGTGCGCTCGCGGAGAAGGAACCGCAGGCGATCATCGAGGCATCCATCGCGCTTGCACGCATGGGCCGCACGGGCAATCCGAACCCGCAGGAAATCGGCAAGCCCGCACCCGGCACTTCATCCGGTGCGATCGGCGCGGCGAATGAGGAGGATGCAAAACTTCAGGCGCGCATTGTCGCCGTGCTCGATGGGGTTGAATTCAGGAGGCTCGACGTCGATCATCAGCTCCAGCTTTTGCGCGCGTATCAGCTCGCATTTGCGCGGCTCGGCAAGCCCGGTGACGCCGCGTGCGCGAAGGCCGCGGCGCATTTCGAGCCGTTCTATCCGCAGGCAAACCGCGACTTGAACCGCGAGCTGTCGCAGCTCCTCATCTTCCTCGACTCGAAGAGCGTGGTCGGCAAGACGCTCGGCCTCGTCGCCTCGGCGAAGGATGATGCCGCCGCGATCGCATCCGACGAACTGCTCGCGCGCAACCCCGGCTACGCAAAGGCCGCCGAGAGCGCGCAAACGAGCCGCCCGAATCTCCAGCAGATCGCGCTCATGTTCTCGCTGCGCAATGCGCGCGCCGGATGGACGGCGGAGACGAAGAAGACGTTCTTCTCTTGGTTCCCGCGCACGAGCCAGTGGCACGGCGGAAACAGCTTCCGCAAATTCTTGGACAACATCCGCACCGAGGCGCTCGCGAATTTCGTCACTGCTCCCGCCGAGCGCACTGCGCTGGACACGCTTTCGAAGCAACCGCTGCCCGCCGTGCCCGCGAATGTCGTGATGCCCAAGGGCCCCGGCAAAGCCTACACGACAGACGACGTCGTCGCGCTCACGCAGGGCGCGATGCACGGGCGCGATTTTGCGCAGGGCAAGGCCATGTTCAACGCGACGCTCTGCGCGCGGTGCCATAAGTTCAACGGCGACGGCGGCAGCATCGGCCCCGACCTCACCGGCACCGGCAACCGCTACACGATGCGCGACCTCGCGGAGAACATCATAGACCCCTCGAAGGTGATCAGCGACCAGTACGGCACCGAGGAAATCGAGATGAAGGACGGCTCGTCGGTCGTCGGCCGGATGATCGTGGAGGAAAATGGAAAGCTCTTCCTGATGACGAGCCCGCTCGCGCCGGACGATCTCACCGCCGTAAACTCCGCCGATGTAAAAGGCCGCAAGCCATTCAACGTTTCCATGATGCCGCCCGGCCTCATCAACACGCTGAACAAGGACGAACTGCTCGACCTGATCGCGTTCATGGTGAGCGGTGGGAATCCGAAGGATAAGGCGTTCAAAAAATAGCGCGCGCGATGCACACGATCCGACGCAATGCCGCGAGCATGTCACAGGACAGATGATGGGCTCATGCTCAATCGGCGGATGGTGTGCGGCGTTGCGCGGGTAGGGCGGGTATTTTACCCGCCGGGCCGGGTTTTCAACCCGGCCCTCCGGACGTCGCGTGGCGCGTGTTCGCGAGGGACGACCGTCCCACGCCCGGTGCGCCGGGTAGGATACCCGGCGCGGCGGGTTGCAAACCCGCCCTACCCGGACATCCGTCGCACGGGCGGCGGACTGCAATTCAGTTGCGTGTGACTCAGAATTCTGTCCCGTTCAAACATCCCCGCCATGAAACCGAAGCTGAAAATTTTCCTCGCTGGAGCCATCGCAATCGCAGCGCCGCAATTCGCTCACGCCGCGGAGAAGGTTTCCTTCAACCGCGACATCCGCCCGATCCTTTCGGACATCTGCTTCACCTGCCACGGGCCGGACGTTTCGAAAATCAAGGGAGGACTGCGGCTCGACAACAAGGAGTCGGCGATGAAAGGCGGCGAATCCGGCCCGGCGATCGTGCCGGGCAAGCCGGATGCGAGCGAAGTTTACAAGCGACTCATCACGCACGATGCGGACGACCTCATGCCGCCGAAGAAGAGCGGCAAGACACTGAAGCCTGAGCAAGTCGAGACCTTCCGTCGCTGGATCGCCGAGGGCGCGGAGTATCAGGGGCACTGGTCTTTTATCAAACCGGAGCGGCCAGCGGTGCCGGGGAAGAGTGCCCAGTTCTCAGTTCTCAGTTCTCAGTCAAAGCAGGGCGTCCAAAGCGAAATACTGAGCACTGAGCACTGCACACTGAGCACTAATCCCATTGACGCCTTCGTGCTCGCGCGACTCGACAAGGAAGGGCTCAAGCCGCAGCCCGAGGCGGCGAAGGAGACGCTGATCCGCCGCGTCACGCTCGACCTCACGGGCATCCCGCCGACTCCCGCTGAGGTGGCCGCTTTCCTCGCCGACAAATCGCCGGATGCCTACGGCAAAGTCGTGGACCGCGTGCTCGCATCGCCGCGGTACGGCGAGCACATGGCGGCGCGCTGGCTCGACATGGCGCGCTATGCGGACAGCAATGGCTTCCAAAGCGACACGCAGCGGCACATGTGGCACTGGCGCGACTGGGTCATCGGCGCGTTCAACCAGAACAAGCCGTTCGATCAATTCACCATCGAGCAGCTCGCGGGTGATCTGCTGCCGGATGCGAAGCGCGACCAGATTGTCGCGACGGGTTTCAATCGCAACCACCGACTGAACGGCGAAGGCGGGCGCATCGTCGAGGAGTGGTTCGCGGAGACGGTGATCGATCGAGTGGAGACGACGGGGCTCACGTGGATGGCGCTCACTTTCAACTGCTGCCGCTGCCACGATCACAAATACGATCCGATCTCGCAGAAGGAATTTTACCAGCTCTTCGCGTTCTTCAATTCCAACAACGAGAACGGCGTGCTCGATGAGTTCGGCGGCGCGGCGGGTTCGCGCAAAGGTGGCAACTCACGTCCCGTGCTGCCGCTGCCGACGCCCGAGCAGGAGGCGAAAATCGCGAAACTGGATGCAGCGGTGAAGGACTCCGCGCAGCACATCGCCGCGGCGGCGAAGGAACTCCCGGCACTCCAGACTGCGTGGGAAAAGACTTTCCTGCGCGAGGCCGGCGGCGTCGCGTCGCCGTGGACTCCGCTCGATACGCTCGATGTGAAAAGCACCGGCGGCGCGACTTTGACCAAGCAGCCCGACGGCTCCTGGCTCGCGAGCGGCAAGAATCCGGCGAATGACACCTATGAGATCGAGGCGAAGATCGCGCCGGGACAGTTCAGCGGCATCATGCTGGAGGTGCTGCCGGATCCGTCGCTGCCAAACCAAAGCCTCGGGCGCGCGAGCAATGGCAATTTTGTCCTGAGCACCGTCGAGGCGGAGATCAATGTGCCCGGCGGCAATGCGCCGATCGGGGCGGAGTTCACACGCGTGGAGTCGAGCTACGATCAGAAGGGCTACGAGGCCGCGCTCATCGTGAAGGACCAGCCGAAGCCCGCGAAAGGCAAGCGCGCGCCGAAGGGGCCGAAGAACAAATCCGGCTGGGCGATTGACGGCAACGACCCGGCGATGCGCGTGCCGCGCAAGGCGCTGTTCGTCTGCAATCCGCTCACGGTGCCGCAGGGCGCGACGCTCACGGTGCGGCTCATCCACGGGCCGGCGTTTGGCGATCATAATATCGGGCGCTTCCGCGTGAGTGCGACTTCGCTGCCGCCCGCGATGGTGAAACTCGAGGGCGGAAAAATCCCCGACATCGTGCTCGCCGCGCTGAAGGCCGACCCGGCGAAGCGCACGCCGCAGCAGAAGACGGAACTCGCGAAATTTCACCGCGAGAACACGAACAATCCGGCAAAGAAAGCCGAGACCGCGCTCGCCGCCGCGAAGAAGGCGCGCGAGGACGCCGGGATGGAGATCACCACGACGATGGTGATGCAGGAGCTGCCGCAGCCCAAGGAGGCGCGCATTTTGAAGCGCGGCGAATACGACCAGATCGGTGATGCGGTGCCGCGCGCGCTGCCGGCGGTGATGCCGCCGCTTCCCGCAGGCGCGCCGAACAACCGGCTCGGCTTCGCGAAGTGGCTCGTGAGCGGCGAGCATCCGCTGACGGCGCGCGTGTGGGTGAACCGCGAGTGGGAAAGATTTTTCGGCACGGGGCTCGTGAAGACTTCGGAAAATCTCGGCTCGCAGTCCGAGTGGCCGAGCCATCCGGAATTGCTCGACTGGCTCGCGAGCGTCTTCCAATCGCCGAAGGCGCAAACATCCAACTCTCAAC
>Ga0105048_10004584_pt1 | contig 22429 bp, 21 predicted proteins | sample MAT05_FD_78382 | JGI IMG/M metagenome (GOLD analysis project Ga0105048, IMG submission 78382) | Freshwater microbial communities from Lake Fryxell liftoff mats and glacier meltwater in Antarctica - MAT-05 | ecosystem: Environmental > Aquatic > Freshwater > Ice > Liftoff microbial mat | place...
GCACAGGTTCAGGTAGCCGACGTGGTTCTGCGCCAGCACGATCATGCGGGACTGGGCCAGCGGGTCGGTTCCCAGGCCCTCGAGCACGATCTCGGCACCCAGCAGCGGCTTGACTCCGGCGCTGCGCGCGGCCTTGTAGAACTTGATCGCGCCAAACAGGCTGTTCAGATCGGTGATGGCCAGCGCCGGCTGGCCGGCCGCCACGGCTGCCGCAATGCTGTCATCGATGCGGTTGGTGCCGTCGACGACGGAGAATTCGGTGTGCAGGCGCAAATGGACAAACATGGATTCATTGTAGTTTTTGCTGCGGTGCGAATGGTCACGCCAGACCGGGCCCGGCGGGGCCCAGCTGGCCTGCGCCACAATACCCCTGACCCCGCCACGGCCATGCCCGGCAGCAGCCACGCGAAGACCCCCACCAAAACTTGTGCCAATCTGGGAAACCCAAAACAACAGCCGTCGGCAAACCATGCTGTCGGTTGCTTGCGTCATCATCGGGCTGTTGCTGGTGGCGCTGCTGCACGATGCCGGGGCTCTCGATTCCAATGCCCAGGCCGGCTTCTGGTTCGGTGCCATTTTGCTGCTGATGGGTGGCACTACCTTTGCGGCCAATGCGCGCCAGCGCATCGTGATCGACCCGCAACAGCGCGAGATCCGGATCGAGACCCGGCGCCTGCTGGGCCGGCAGCTGCGCCGGATCCCTTTTGCCGACGTGCAGGACGTGCAGGTGGCCTGCCTGCAGACGCGATCGCAACACGCGATCCGCTATTTCCTGCAGCTGCAGCTGGCGGACGGCGAACCCTGCGCGCTGTTCGCGCCCGAACGTGTCTACGCCGGAGCCTCGGACCTGGCCATCGTGGCCGGCTGGCGCACACGGCTGCAGCAGTACCTGGCCACCCATGCGGCCTGAGGGTCAGCCGTGCAGGCGCTCGACCTGCTGCGCAATACGCTGGCCGAACAGCCGGGCAGTTTCCAGGTCGCCACTGGACATATGGTCCGCGCTGCCGTCGGACGGCGACTGGGCCATGGCGCCACTGTACGAGACCAGGTTGTTGATGTCGGCGCGCGTGGCCGCCTTGGTGTTGGCCGGCATCAGGCCCTGGCTGACCCAGATCATGCCGTGCTGCATCGCCAGCGTGAACAAGGTGTACAGCGTCGACAACTTGTCGCCGTTCAGGCCGGCGCTGTTGGTGAAACCGCCAGCCAGCTTGTCTTTCCAGGCCTGCACAAACCAGGGCTTGCTGGAAGCGTCGGCAAACTTCTTGAACTGCCAGCTGACATTGCCCATATAGGTTGGCGAGCCGAACACGATGGCCCGCGCCTGGGCCAGCTGATCCCAACCGCCCTGCGGCAAGTTGCCGTCGGCATCGATCTCCAGCAACTCGGCATTGGCTCCGTCGGCCACCGCCTGCGCCATGCGCAAGGTATGCCCGTAACCCGAATGAAACACCACAACGACCTTGCTCATGCCCGCCCTTCTTCTGTTGTCAAATGGTCGATAACCGGTGCCCCAGCGCAAAGCCGCCCCGGCGCATGGCTTATGGTCAGGCCGTGCGGCGCGCGTCCACGCTCAGCGCACCGCCACCGAACGCGGTCAATATCAGCAGGCCACCCACGACGGCGATGTTCTTGAAGAAAATCTGTTGCTGAATCATGACCTGTTCTGCCGGCATGGCCCAGAAATTGTGGAACCCGAAGGTGGCCACCAGCGTGAACAGCGCCAGCGCCAGCGCGGCCCAGCGCGTGCCCCAGCCCAGGATCAGCGCCAGCGGAGCGACGATCTACACCACGATGGCCACAACCGCGGCCAACTGCGGCATCGGCAGCCCGGCCGCTGCAATATAGCCAACCGTGCCGTCGAATCCACCAATCTTGCTCAGGCCGGCCGGCAGGAACAGGGCGGCCAGCAACAGGCGGCCGATCAGACTCAATGGGGACTGCAATGCGTTGAACATGAAAAACTCCTTGTGATGGTGAAAGGGAAAAAACGGTTGCGGCGCTGCGGCTCAGGGCGCCAGGTCAAACACCAGCACCTCGGCGTCAATGCCGTCACCCAACGTCAGACGGCTCTCGCCCTGCACGCGCAACGCGTCGCCGGCATGCAGGATCTGACCGTTCACCGTGAGGCGGCCGCGCAGCAATTGCACGTAGGCCTTGCGCGTGGCATCGACGGGCAGCTCGGCCGACTCGCCGGCCTCGAACAGTCCGGCGTACAGCGCCGCGTCGGCGTGAAGGTGTACCGACCCCTCGGCGCCATCCTTCGATGCGACCAGCCGTAACACGCCGCGCTTTTGCGCATCGGAGAAGGTTTTCTGCTCGTAACCCGGCTCGACCCCGGCCGTATCCGGCTCGATCCAGATCTGCAGGAAATGCGTGCTGGCGTTGGGCGCGTGGTTGAACTCACTGTGTTGCACGCCAGTGCCGGCGCTCATGCGCTGCACGTCTCCTGGCGGTATGGCCTTGACGTTGCCCAGCGTATCCTGATGCGCCAGCGCGCCGCTGAGCACGTAGCTGATGATCTCCATGTCGCGGTGCCCATGGGTGCCGAAGCCGGTGCCCGGCGCAATGCGGTCTTCGTTGATGACGCGCAGGTTGCCCCAGCCCATGTGACGCGGATCATGGTAGTGGGCGAACGAGAAACTGTGCCGCGATTGCAACCAGCCATGGTCGGCCAGGCCGCGTTCGTCCGATCTGCGTAGTTCCAGCATGCACAACCTCCAGTTCGATGCCACTCCGTGTGGATGGCGTGAGCCGTACTTTAAGCCGGATCGGCGGCGCAGTGATTCGCGCCGATTGATGGCATCATTCAAAAATACTGAACGAATGATGCCCGTATGCCCAAAACCTCCGCTGTGCTGACCCCCGACACCCTGGCCATGTTGCAAGCCATCGCACGCAGCGGCAGTTTCGCCGCGGCCGCGCGCAGCATCGGGCTGGTTCCCAGCGCCCTGACCTACCGGGTGCGCCAGATCGAGGAGGCGCTGGACGTGTTGCTGTTCGACCGGCGCAGCCGCAACGCCCGGCCCACGCCGGCGGGCCAGGAGCTGCTGCGCGAAGGGGGACGGCTGCTGGAGGAAATCGAGGCCATGGCGAACCGGGTCAAGCGGGTTGCCACCGGCTGGGAGACCCAGTTCACGATCGCGGTGGACGGCGTCATCTCCAAACCCACGATGATGGAGTTGTGCGATGCCTTTCTGGCCCTGGCGCCGCCGACCCGGTTGCGGCTGCGCGACGAGACCCTGACCGGCACGCTCGAGGCCCTGACCTCGGGCCAGGCCGACCTCGCGATCGGCACACCCGAGCCACACAACGACCGTGATGTCCACGGCCAGCTGCTGGGCGAGATGACGTTCGTGTTCGCGGTGGCGCCAAACCACCCGGTTGCCACAGCACCCGAACCGTTGTCGGACAGCGTACTGCGGGAACACCGGGCGGTGGCCGTGGCCGATTCCGTCCAGCACGGCAGCGGCATGACACTGGGGCTGCTGGGCGGGCAGGACGTGTTCACCGTACCCACCATGCTCGCCAAGCTGGACGCGCAACTGCGCGGCATCGGCTGCGGATTCGTGTCCGAACCGATGGCCAGGCCTTATTTGGCGACCGGTCGCCTGGTGGCCAAAAGCACCGAACGTGGCATTCGCATGGCCCGTCTGCACTATGCCTGGCGCAACACCGCGCCGACGCCCCCGGGCCGTGCACTGCAGTGGTGGCTGGCGCAACTGGCCAGCACGACCACGCGCCAGGCGCTGCTCGACCGCCATGCCCACGCATGACCGCCACGCCGGCGATGCAGGCGTGTACAGTGCAGGCAACAACCCCGGAGAACCCGCCATGCCCAAGTCCCGCCCTATCGCCGTCATCGGTGCCGGCATCGCAGGCCTGGCCTGCGCGCGCACCCTGGCGCAGGCTGGGCATGGGGTGACCGTATTCGAGAAGAGCTGGCGCGCTGGCGGCCGCGTGGCGACGCGGGGCAGCCTCTTCGGTGGCTTCGACCACGGCGCGCAATATTTCACCGTCCGCGACGACCGGTTCGCGCTGGCGCTGCAAACCGTGCCCGGCGCGTGCAAACCCTGGAGCGCCAACACGGTGCGGGTGCTCGATTCCTTGGGGCGCACCGTCGCTGCCGGTCTGCCGGCCCGCGAGGCGCACTGGGTTGGCACGCCCGGCATGAACGATCTGCCGATGCATTGGGCCCAGCCTCTGAGCGCCAGCGGCGCGCTGCGAACCCAGACCCGGATCACCCGGATCGAGCGCAGCAGCCGTGCGGCGACACCCTGGCAGCTGCACACCGTGGGACCCGATGTGGACGGACAACACGAGCGCCAGATGGTCGCAGGTTTCGATGCCGTGCTGCTGGCCATTCCCGCCTGGCAGGCGCGTGAGTTGCTGCAGAACTCCGACGTCGCTGCAGACTGGAGCACGCAGATCGACGCGGTGCAGGTCGCCCCGTGCTGGACGTTGATGCTGGCGTTTCCGCAGGCGATGCAACCGGGCCTGAACGCGCTGGGTCCGCAGTGGAACGCGGCGCGCAGCACGCACCACCGGATTGCCTGGTTGGCGCGTGAATCGTCCAAGCCCGGTCGCTCTCCCGTCGAGCGCTGGACGGTGCAGGCCAGCGCCGAATGGTCGCGCGAGCACCTGCAGGACGAGCCGGCGCGGGTACAGGCCAAACTGCTGCGGGCCTTCGCCGAAGTCACCGGCATCCGCGCCGAACCGGCCCATGCCGACGTGCACCGCTGGTTGTTCGCCAAGACACAGCAACCGCTGGGCCAGAGCCACCTGTGGGATGGCGATGCAGGCCTGGGCGTCTGTGGCGACTGGTGCCTCGGGCACCGGGTCGAGGACGCCTTCGTGTCCGGCCTGGAGCTGGCGCTGGCAGCCGCCTGACGCACCGGCTGCAAGGGGTGGTGGCAGTGGCTGCCGAATCCGGCTACACCGGCCGTTTCGCACCCTCCCCGACCGGACCGCTGCATGCGGGCTCGCTGGTCGCGGCGCTGGCCAGCTGGCTCGATGCACGAGCCTGGAACCGGGGCATCGGCGGCCGCTGGCTGGTACGTATTGAAGACATCGACATGCCGCGCTGCCTTGCCGGTGCAGCCGAGACGGTCCTGCGTCAACTGGCCGACTGCAGCTTGCTGCCCGACGAGCCACCGCAAACCCAGTCGCAGCATCTGGGGCGGTATACCCGGGCACGTGACCGTCTGATCGCCCACGACCTGGCCTACCCGTGCGGCTGTTCACGCAAGGACATGGAACAGGCCCTGCAGGCACAAGGCATCGTGCACCGGCGGCACCAGGAGCGGGTCTACCCCGGCACCTGCCGCAACGGGCTGCACGGCAAGGCTGCGCAGGCATGGCGTCTGCGCACCGACGGGTTGCCCACCGGGACCGACGCAGCGCGCCCGGGCTTGCACCTGCGCGGCGCGCAGGTCGAATGGACCGACCGCCGGCTGGGACCGCAACACCAGGACGTCGCCACGGCCGTTGGCGACTTCGTGCTGCAACGCGCGGACGGACCTTTCGCCTACCAGTTGGCGGTGGTCGTGGACGATGCCGAGCAGCAGGTGAGCCATGTCGTGCGCGGGGAGGACCTGGCCGACAACACTGCACGCCAGATCCTGTTGCAGCGTTGGCTGGGGCTGCCCACGCCCCACTACCTGCACACGCCGCTGGTGCTGGCGGCGGATGGCACGAAACTGTCGAAACAAACCGGCGCGATGGCGATCGACACCGGCCAGCCGCTGGTCGCCCTGCAGCAAGCCGCTGGCGCGCTGGGCCTGCCGTACCATGCCGGCCCGGTGGGCGACGCCCTGGCCAGCTGGGTGGGCGCATGGAGCGCTCTCTACAATCCAGGACCGTGACCGCTCCTTCCGACCATCCTGCTGCGCCGAGCCTGCCGAGCCTGCCGAGCCTGCCGAGCCTGCCGAGCCCGCCGAGCTCGCCCAGCCGGCCAAGCCCGCCGACCCTGCCAATCCCGACCGTCCCGAGCAGCGCGTGCGCGCCTGCCGATGTTGCCCACCCCAAGACCATTCGCAGCTTCGTGCTCCGCGCCGGTCGGACCACCAGCGGGCAGAGTCGCGCACTACAGGAGCTCGGCCCGCGCTTCCTGGTTCCCTATGGGCAAGGTCTGGAGACGCTGGCGGGCCTCTACCCGCAGCTGGCCGCGCAGGCGCAGATGCAGAACGCTGCGGCGCAGCGCCCGCTGGTGCTGGAGATCGGTTTCGGCATGGGCGAGGCGAGCGCGCAGATCGCGGCAACGCTGCCCGGCACCGATTTCCTGTGCTGCGAAGTGCATGAGCCCGGCGTGGGTGCGCTGCTCAAACGGATCGGTGAGCAGGACCTGGGCAACATCCGAATACTGGCCCATGATGCAGTCGAGGTGCTGGACCGAATGTTGCCGGTATGGGAACCGGCGCAGCCCCAGCGCGGCCTGGACGGCGTCCATATCTTTTTCCCCGATCCCTGGCACAAGAAGCGCCATCACAAACGCCGCCTGATCCAGCCCCCGCTGTTGCACCGGCTGGCCAGCCGCCTCAAGCCGGGTGGCTACCTGCATTGCGCCACCGACTGGGAACCGTATGCACAACAGATCTTGCAGGTGTTGTCGGACGAGGCGCTGCTGGTCAACCGACAACGGGTTGGCCAACCGGAACTGCAGGGTTATGCGCCACGGCCCGCCTACCGACCGCTGACCAAATTCGAGCAACGCGGCGTGCGTTTGGGCCACGGCGTCTGGGACATCGTGTTCCATCGCGCCTGAACGGCCGCCAGCGTCGCGGCATATGACCCCCACACCCGCGGGCCCCTCGCCCGGGCCGGCCACCGGCTACCGCCCACCGACCGTCGACGGTGTCGGGCCGAGTTGTGTCGGGCTCCAGCCTGGCGCATGGGCGACCATGCTCGACTTCCTGGCCGAACGTTTTCCGGGTCAGGGCCGCGCCGAATGGGCGCGTCGCCTGGGCGCCGGCAAGGTGCTGGACGCGTCCGGACAAGCGGTCAACGCGCGCAGCGCCTACCCAGGCCAGGGCCGACTCTATTACTACCGGGACTGCGCCGCCGAGATGATTCCCGCGCTCGACGCACCGGTGCTGTTTCGCAACGACCATCTACTGGTGGTCGACAAGCCGCATCGGATGCCGGTCGTGCCGTCCGGCCGCTACCTGCAGCAATCCCTGCTGGTGCGGCTCAAGCGGGAACTGGGTATCGACACCGTGACGCCGATCCACCGCATCGACCGCGACACCGCCGGGCTGGTGATGTTCTCGCTGCAGCCGCACACCCGTGACGCCTACCATGCCCTGTTCCGTCAGCGTCAGGTACACAAGACCTATGAGGCAGTGGCGCCCTGGCATGCTGAACTGGCGCTGCCGCTGACCCGGCATAGCCGGATCGGACCGGGGACCCATTTCCTGCAGCAGTGTGAACACGCCGGCGAGCCCAATGCCCACACGCGGATCGTTCTGGTCAGGACACTGGGCGCACTGGCCCTGTACCGCCTGTATCCGGTGACCGGTCGGCGCCATCAGTTGCGGGTGCACATGGCAGCGCTGGGACTGTCGATCGTGGGCGACGGCATCTATCCCACCTTGTTGCCCGAGCACGGCAGCGACCCTGACCCGCCGCTGCAGTTGCTGGCGCGTTCGATCGCATTCACCGATCCGCTGGACGGCAGTGCGCGGCAGTTCACGAGCCGGCGCACGCTGGCACTGGCAGAGCCCGCAGGCGACATCGCAAGTGACTGACGGCCTTGGCTGATCGCCAAGGCGCGTGCTGCGAATCCAGTGCGCGCACGCTGCAGTCGCTGTTTCAGTGCGTGTGCAACAGGCTGCCCACGACGCTGACCAGTCCGATGCCGGTCATCAACCACCCGATCTGTGCAGCGGTCTGCCACGCGCCGAGCCGGGTCTGCAACTGGGGTATCAGGTCTGCCAGCGCTACATAGACAAAGCTGCTGCTGGCCACGACCAGAAAGTACGGCAGCAACTCCACCAGCGGCTCGACCAGCGCATATCCGACCAACCCGCCCAGCGCAGTGACCGATCCGGCCAGCGTCACCTTGACCAGCGCGGCCTTGCGGTCGCCTGAACTGGCGCGCAGCACCATCAGGTCGCCCATGTGGTGCGGCACCTCGTGCGCAAGCACGGCCACCGATGCAATCAGGCCCAGACGCATATCGGCCAGGAAAGCCGAGGCAATCAGCACGCCGTCGCCGAAACAATGCACCGAGTCGCCCGCCAGAACCGCCCAGCTGCCAGGGTTTTTGGGTTGCCCGTGGTCGTGCCGGTGACCGGCATGGCCATGCCCGCGGTCGCCGGTGCCGTGGTGATGCTCATGCCCGTGATGCCAGAGTTCCGCCTTGTCCAGCAGGAAGAAAAACACCAGGCCGACCAGCAACGCCGTGAACAGCCTGTGCGGTTCGATCGCGCTTTCGAAGGCCTCGGGCAACAGGTGCATGAAGGCCGTCGCCAGCAGAGCGCCCGCGGCCAGACTCAACATGTGTTGCGTATAACGCGCCAACACGCCAAAGCTCAGCAAGGCCGCAAGCCATACGCTGCCGATGCCGGCGGTCAGCGTACCGAGCAGGATCGCGCCCAGGATCATGGAGTAAAGTGGTTTGTGGGGTGGGGCCGGATCATCCCGGCCGGGAATTTTTCATGCACGCGCGGTGGATGGGGACCGACGCGCCATCGGCTGCGTGTGCAATATGCCGCAATTCGCATCACCAAAACCTGCACGGCGGCAGAAGTGTCGCAGATTTCCCGCTGGCGTCTGGCGAGACCGTCTTCAAGTGTCTACCATGAACTGCCGATAGTCCCCAGAGAACCTGCCCAGCCTCACTGCCAAAATACCCTGCATGCCCATGATCCCGGTGGCGAAATCCAAAGCCGCCTCCCCGCTGCGGTTCGTGATCGTTCCCGCGCTGTTGCTGGCTGGCGGGGTCTGCGCTGCTCTGGCATGGTGGCTGACCGGGGCGACAAGCAACAACGTCCCGACCGGTCTTCTGGTGGCAGTGCTGGTCGTGCTGCCCTTGTCCGCCTGCATGCTGGTGCTGCTGGGGCGCGAACGGGCCTTGCGTCAGGCCCATGCCGCACTGGCGCGCAGCACAGCGCAGGCCCATGCGACGGAACAGGCACTCAAGGCCATGGAGCGCGAGCGCGACCAGTTGACCCGGGCACAACATCTGGCCAGCGCCGCGCACGAAAAGCTGGCGCGCCAGTCGGCCACCGACGGGCTGACCGGCATCACCAACCGGCGCCGCTTCGACGAGATCCTGGGTGTGGAGTGGCTGCGGGCCGCCCGCGCCAGCACCAGCCTGGGCCTGCTCATCGTCGACATCGACTATTTCAAACGCTTCAACGACCACTACGGCCATGTCGCGGGTGACGAATGCCTGCGCCGGGTCGCCCGGTTGCTGCAGACCAGCGTACGGCGTGCAGGTGAACTCGTGGCCCGCTACGGAGGGGAAGAGTTCGTGATCCTGCTGCCCGGCGCAGGAGTCTCGCAGGCCCAGGAGCTGGCGCAACGCTGTCTGGAGGGCATCGCCGCGATGGCCCTGCCACACGCATCCTCACCCACCACCGACCATGTCACCTTCAGCATCGGCATTGCCCGGGTGGTCCCGGATTCGGCGCAAGACCCGACCAGCCTGGTCAATGCCGCCGATGCCGCGATGTACCGGGCCAAGACGGCGGGGCGCGCCCAGTATGCGGTGGCCGGCCTGGCGGACTGGGAGATCGACAAGGACGCACCCCGCTCCCAAGCCGCCGATCTCAGTTGAGCCGGCGCTGCGCGCCACACCCACCGGCTGCGTTGAACTCAGTGGGCCTGGTCCCAATTGGCGCCGACCCCGATGTCGGCCACCAGCGGCACGCGCAGCGACGCAACGGACGCCATCAGTTCGGGAATCGCCTGGCGCAACCAGCCCACTTCGTCATCGGGCACCTCGAACACGAGTTCGTCGTGCACCTGCATGATCATCCTCGTGGCGCGTTCCTGCGTGTCCAGCACCTGCTGAACCTTGACCATGCTGAGCTTGATCAGGTCGGCCGCCGTGCCCTGCATCGGCGCATTGATGGCCTGGCGTTCGGCGCCGCTGCGCCGCGGCCCATTGGGCGACCGGATCTCGGGCAAGTAAAGCCGCCGGCCGAACACGGTCTCGACATATCCCTGCTCACGCGCCTGTTCACGGGTTTCATCCATGTAGCGCTTGACACCCGGATAACGCTGGAAATACCGCTCGATATAGTTCCTGGCCGCCGTGTTGTCGATCGACAGGCTGCGCGCCAGGCCGAACGCGCTCATGCCGTAGATCAAGCCGAAGTTGATGACCTTGGCATACCGGCGCTGCTCGCTGCTGACCTGCTCCGGCGCCAGGCCGAACACCTCGGCCGCTGTAGCGCGGTGCACGTCCATGCCCTCGGCAAACGCCCGGACCAACGCCTCGTCTTCGCTGATGTGCGCCATGATCCGCAGTTCGATCTGGCTGTAGTCGGCACTGGCGATCATGTGGCCTCTCGGCGCCACGAAAGCCTCGCGCACCCGGCGGCCTTCGATGGTGCGGATCGGAATGTTCTGCAGATTGGGGTCGTTGCTCGACAGTCGGCCGGTCACGGCCACCGCCTGCGCGTAATGCGTGTGCACCCGGCCGGTGCGCGGCAACGCAAGTTGCGCCAGTTTGTCGGTATAGGTGCCCTTGAGCTTGGCCAGGCCGCGGTGCTCCAGGATCTTGGCCGGCAGCGGGAAATCCTCGGCCAGCTTCTCCAGCACCTCCTCGTCGGTGCTCGGCGCACCGGTGGCCGTCTTCTTGACCACCGGCAGCCCGAGCTTGCCGAAGAAGATCTCGCCGATCTGCTTCGGACTGCCCAGATTGAACGGCTGACCGGCCAGCGCATGCGCCTCGGCCTCCAGTTGCATGATGCGCTGGCCCAGTTCGTGGCTTTGCGCTGCCAGCGTCGGCGCATCGATCAACACACCATTGCGCTCGATCCGGTACAGGACCTCGCTGGAGTCGATCTCCAGCTGGTAGATGAGGGCCAGCCTGGCATCGCTCCGGATGCGCGGCCACAGCACCCGGTGCACGTCCAGTGTCTGATCCGAATCTTCGCAGGAATACTCGGCGGCACGCGCGATCTCCACCTGGTCGAAACCGATCTGGTGCGCGCCCTTGCCGCACAGATCCTCGTAACCGATACCGCTGCGCCCCAGGTGTCGTTCGGCCAGGCTGGCCAGGCCGTGGGGGCGATGCACCTCGAGCACGTAACTTTGCAGCATGGTGTCGTGCACATACCCCTGCACCTCGATGCCATGGTTGGCGAACACGTGCCGGTCGTACTTGATGTGCTGGCCCAGCTTGGCACAGGCGGCATCTTCCAGCCAGGGCTTGAGTCGCTCGAGCACCAGGTCGCGCGGCAACTGGTCCGGCGCACCCGGGTAGTTGTGCGCCAGCGGCACGTAGGCGGCGTGGCCCGGCTCGACGCTGAAGCTCACGCCGACGATCTCGGCCCGCATGGCGTCCAGGGAGGTGGTCTCGGTGTCGACCGCCGACAGCGCGGCGCCACGCAGCTTGTCCAGCCAGGCGTCGAGCTGGCTCCACTCGAAGATGGTCTCGTATTGCGTCGTGACTGCGGACGTCTTCGTCTGCGCCAGATCCTCGGCATCCGGGCTGTCTGCTGCCGCGTGATCCCGGGCATCGGCGCCTGGCGCAGCGGTGTCCGGGGCGCTGGCCGACAAGGTCCGCACCAGCCCCTTGAAGCCGTAAGTCTCGTAGAACTGCTTCAAGCCGGCGGCATCCTGCTCGCCGATCGCAATCGCGTCGAGCGCCGGCAACCCGGCCACCCAATCGTCCAGCTCGCAGTCGGTCTTGACCGTGAGCAGGCTGCGTCCGGTCGGCAGCCAGTCCAGCGCCTTGCGCAGGTTCTGGCCCGCCACGCCCTTGATCGTGTCGGCCTGCGCCACCAGCGCATCGAGGGAGCCGAATTCCTGCAACCATTTGGCAGCGGTCTTGGGCCCGACCTTCTCTACGCCCGGCACGTTATCGACCGTGTCACCGACGAGGGTCTGGAAATCGACCATCAGACGCGGCGGCACGCCGAATTCGGCTTCGACTCCCGCAACGTCGCGGCGCTTGCCGGTCATCGTATCGACGATGGTGATGTGCTCGTCGACCAACTGAGCCAGGTCCTTGTCGCCGCTGGAGATGATGACCGCGAAGCCGTTGGCAGCCGCGGTCACGGCCAGCGTCCCGATCACGTCGTCGGCCTCAACACCGGGCACGTCCAGCACCTTCCAGCCAAGCAGGCGCACCACGTCATGGATCGGCGGTATCTGCGCACGCAGGTCGTCCGGCATCGGGCTGCGCTGGGCCTTGTATTGCGGATAGATCGCATCCCGGAAGGTCGGACCCTTGGCGTCGAAGACGCAGGCCGCGTATTCGGCCGGTATCTCCTTGCGCAGGCTGCGCATCATGTTGACCATGCCCCGGATTGCACCGGTCGCGGGACTGGACGGATCGTCCGGCACGGCGCGCAGGTCCGGCATCGCATGGTAGGCACGGTACAGGTAACTCGAACCGTCGACCAGCAGCAGCGTGGGACGGCGCGAAGCGGGTTCCAGAAGTTCAGTGGGTGATGCGAGAGCGGTCATCGCGCCATTGTGCCTGCCACGGACCGGGCGCAGTGCACCTACAATCGCACCGATGCCGCACCACCGCTTCGCAACTTTCTGCCTGCTGGCCACGACCCTGGCCTGGAGCGCATCGTCTGCTGCGCAGAGCGCGCCGGCCGACGGCGCGACCTCTGCGCCGGGCGGGCGTGCGGACCAGCGCATCGAACGCATCCAGATCGAGGATGGCGGCTCGCGCATCGACGAGCTGCGTGTGGGCGGCGAAACCCAGAGCATCGTGGTCTCGCCCAAAGGCGGCATGCCGGCATATGAAGTCCTGCCTGGAGGCGCCAACCGCAACCTGACGCGCGGCGAGCGTGGCAACGGCACCACCAGCGGCGGCACGCGGGTCTGGAAGCTGCTGGACTTCTAGGCCGACCTGCGCATCCATGGCGGTATACACGGAGGTCGCACCCGTCGAGGCGGGCGATCTGCTCCACCAGCTTGGCCTTGGCGATCTGCATGCGATGCAGGGTTGCGCCGGCGGTATCGAAAACACCAACTATTTCGTCAGCACCAGCGGGGGCGAATATGTGCTCACTTTGTTCGAACGCCTGGGCTTCGAGCAGCTGCCGTTCTATCTGGCCCTGATGAAGCACCTGGCCGCGCGCGGCATCCCGGTGCCGGACCCCGCGCCGGACGCCGCCGGCATCTACCTGCACCGGCTCAAGGGCAAGCCGGCCACGGTGGTCAACCGCCTGTCGGGAAAGAGCGCGTTGGCGCCCGATGCCAGCCACTGCACCGCAGTGGGCGCCATGCTGGCACGCATGCACCTGGCGGGCCTCGACTTCCCGCTGGCGCAGCCCAACCTGCGCGCGCTGCCGTGGTGGAACGAAACCGTGCCGGTGGTGTTGCCGCACGTCGATGCGCCGCAGGCAGACCTGCTGCGCTCCGAGCTCGCCTACCAGAACCATGTGGCCGCATCGTCTGCCTACCATGCACTGGCACGTGGGGCCATCCATGCCGATCTGTTCCGCGACAACGTGTTGTTCGATACCGGTGTCGACGCGCCCGACCCGCAGGGCAAGCCCCGACTCAGCGGCTTCTTCGATTTCTATTTCGCCGGTGTCGACAGCTGGTTGTTCGACATCGCCGTCTGCCTCAACGACTGGTGCATCGACCTGGACACCTGCACGGCCGACCGGTCGCGCAGCCGCAGCCTGCTGGCGGCGTACCATGCCGTGCGCCCGCTGACCGCGTCCGAACGGCAGTTGTTGCCGGCCATGCTGCGGGCCGGTGCCCTGCGCTTTTGGATCTCCCGGTTGTGGGACCTGCACCTGCCGCGCGAGGCATCGATGCTCAAGGCCCATGACCCGACCCATTTCGAACGGGTGCTGCGCGCGCGTGTCCGCCAGCCCCTGACCCCGGGCTACCTGGGCCTGTGAATGCCGCCGCGCCGGCCAGCCCCGGGCGGCCCGATGGGCGCTTTGGCTGACAATACGTGATTGACACACATGCGGACGCCGGTTGCCGCACACCCCGAAAGACCGGCATGACTGCACCATGAAACTCCACATCGTTCCAGCGCGGAACGGCATCGCCTGGGTCAAACTGGGAATCCGTACCTTTTTCCGCCAGCCACTGGCGTTGTCGGGCCTGTTCTTCATGTTCCTGGCCGTGATGTCGCTGGCCAGCATGGTCCCGTTCATCGGGCTCGGGCTGGCCATGGCCTTGTTGCCGGCCTGCACACTGGGCCTGATGGCTGCCAGCAAGGAGGCCGATGCCGGCAATTTCCCGATGCCGCTGGTATTCCTGAGCGCATTTCGCGCCGGACGGCAGCAGTTGCGCGCGATGTTGACGCTCGGCGTGATGTATGGCGTCGGACTGGCCATCGTGATGGGCGTCACGGCCCTGTTCGACGGGGGCCGCTTCGCAGCGGGTTACCTGGCAGGCAGCGCACCATCGATCGATCTGGCACGTGACCCCGACAGCCGGGCTGCGATGATGGCATTCCTGTTGCTGCAGCTGCCACTGTCGCTGATGTTCTGGCATGCGCCGGCACTGGTGCACTGGCACCAGGTGCCACCCCTCAAAAGTGTGTTCTTCAGCCTGATAGCCTGCCTGCGCAACCTGCTGGCCTTCACCGTGTTCGGCCTGGCCTGGGTTTCGATCACGGTGGCGCTGATTGTGGTCGTCTCGCTGCTGACCGGAATTCTGGGCAGCCCCCAGGTGGCCGGCGTGGTGCTGCTGCCGGGTACGCTGATGATTGCCGCGATGATCTTCACCTCGACCTATTTCTCGTTCCGGGACTGCTTCCTGACCGACCCCAACACGCCGACGACCGGGACGGCCGAACCCTGACACTGGGCCGGTCCAGAAGTACCATTAGGCCCTGGATGCAAGCCGCCCCGCACCGTAAGGAGAAAACATGCACCGCCACGTCCTGATTGACCGCTCCGAGAAAGAAGTTCTTTGGTTTCAGCGCCGCAGCTTCCTGAGCGCTGCCGCCGCATGGACGACCATGGGCGGTTTTGCCTCGGCCCAGGCGCAGTCGCGCAGCAACATCGTCGAGTTGCAGGGGGATGCCTTGCTCAACGGACAGCGACTGCTGCCGCAAGACACCATCCAGACCGGCGACCAGGTTGCGACCGGGCCGGGCGCGACGCTGGTGTTCGTCGTCGGCGACGCCTCGTTCAAGGTACGCCAGAACTCGCAGATGGCGGTCGAACGCGGCGAGTCACTCAATGCGGTCAGCGTGTTGCGCTTGCTCGCCGGTGCAGTGGCCAGCGTCTGGGGCCGCGGCAACACGCGCCAGATTGTGACCCCGACGCTCACCGCCGGCATCCGCGGTACCGGTGTTTATGCCGAGGTGCCAGCCAACGGCAACGGGCGCAGCTATTTCTGCAATTGTTATGGCACGATCGATCTGGCGGCTGGCACCGATCGCCTGACCAGCCAATCCGGCTACCACCAGGCGTTCTGGGCTGAAGTACAGGCGAAAGACGGCCAGATGCTGACCCCGGCAGGCGCGATCAACCATACGGACGAAGAGCTCGAAGTGCTGGCGCGCCTGGCAGGCCAACGCACCGCCTGGCAGATCGCGGGGAAGAAGGGCGTGAAGGACGGGCGCGGCTATATGGAAGACAAGCCTGGCGCGGGCCATCCGGCATCGATGCCGCGCGGCTGAAGCGCCAGCGCCCCTGCAGCACCCGCGGGCTTGGCCTGCCGCGTTGTTGAACCTGTCAATGGCAGTTGACCGCTCGATTTCCGCTGGAGACGCGGATCGAACCTGACGATTGTGGCCACGAAGTTTGTCACCGGTTGGGTGAGAGCGCTATGCACCCGATCGCACCAACTGCCGTTGGTAGGTTGCCTTGTCAGTTCTTCGCCTTGTACTCGGCGATCGCCTGCGCCAGGTCGACATATTCCTCGCAGCTGGTGTTGCCGCAGATCTGCTGCAGTGACGCCAGGTGCTTTTCCGCCTCCTGCGGTTTCTTGTCCATCAGGTAGGCCTCACCGATGTATTCGTGCGCGCCCTTGTGCCGCGGATCGAGATCGATCGCCTTTTTGTAATGCTCGAACGCCTTGGCCAGGTTCGGGGTGGCCTGCTTGCGGTAGCTGTAACCCAGCAGGTTATGGACGTCGGCGTTGCGCGGCTCGTCGCGGACCGCCCGGTTCAGTTCCGCCAGGGCCTTGCGCCAGTCCTTGCTCTGGATTGCCTGGCGCGCGACATCCATGCGCTCGCCGGCACTGGGTGGGGTGTAAGCCGAACTGGTGTCGGCCGCCTGCAACAGCGGGCAGGCCAGGGCGGCGACGAGAAGCGAGGCGACAACGGGAAGTTTCATGGCAAGGAGTGAGGTTTAAAAGGGCTCTGACCCACAGCCCGACCCGGGAGTTCCACCCCACGGCAGTTTCCGTGAACGGGTACCAGGAACTGCCAGGCCGGTCAGGGAACCGGCGTCAACTTGGCCACCGACAACGCCAGCCACTTGGTGCCGTGGCGCGGGAAGTCGATCTGGGCCCGGGCATCGGCGCCGGCGCCCTCGAGCATCAGCACCGTGCCTTCACCGAACTTGGTGTGGAACACCTTCATCTTCACCCGCAGCCCATGACCGGTATCCGACTGCCGGGGTACCGGTGCGGCGCCGGTGTGCGACGGAATGGATCGTGCCGGCGGGTTGAAATCGCGCTGATTCCAGGCCGAGGCCGCCGACGGCACGTCGCCGAATCCCGCGCGTTTGGGCGTGAGCCACTTCAAGGCCTGTTCCGGCAACTCGTCGAAGAAGCGACTGCGCATGTTGTAGCGTGTCTGCCCGTGCAGCATGCGGGTCTGCGAATGGCTCAGGTACAGGCGCTGGCGCGCCCGGGTGATGGCCACGTACATCAGGCGGCGCTCCTCTTCCAGCCCGTCGTGGTCGCTCATTGCGTTTTCATGCGGAAACAGCCCCTCCTCCATGCCGCCAATAAACACGGCGTCGAACTCCAGCCCCTTGCTGGCATGCACCGTCATCAACTGGATCGCGTCCTGCCCCGCCTGGGCCTGGTTGTCACCCGACTCGAGCGCCGCGTGGGTCAGGAAGGCGGCCAGGGGCGACAAGGTCTCGCCGGTTTCCGCATTGGGAGGCGGCGCCAGTTCGTCGATGGGCAACGCCACCGCATCGCGCCCGAACCCTTCCTGGGTGACGAAGCTCTCGGCCGCGTTGACCAGTTCTTCCAGGTTCTCGATCCGGTCCGCGCCTTCGCGTTCGGTCTTGTAGTGCTCGACCAGCCCGCTATGCTCGAGAACCAGGTCGATGATCTCGCGCAGCGACAGGCCCTGCGTCTGTTCACGCAGCACGTCGATGCGCGCGACGAAGTTGCCCAGGTTGGCACCGGCCTTGCCCGACACTGCCGTCGTCGCGTCGTGCAGCGACTTGCCCAGGCTGCGGGCTGCGTCCTGCAACTGCTCCAGACTGCGCGCGCCGATGCCGCGCGGCGGGAAGTTGACGACACGCAGGAAACTCGTGTCGTCGCCCGGGTTCTCCAGCAAGCGCAGGTAGGCCAGCGCATGCTTGACCTCGGCGCGCTCGAAGAAGCGCAGACCGCCATAGACCCGGTACGGCATGCTGGCGTTGAACAAAGCCGTCTCGATGACCCGGCTCTGCGCATTGCTGCGGTAGAGCACCGCGATCTCCTTGCGCTCCATGCCGCCCTGCACCAACTGGCGCATCTCCTCGACCATCCACTGCGCCTCGGCCAGGTCGCTGGGCGACTCGACCACCCGCACCGGTTCGCCCGGCCCCTGGTCGGTACGCAGATTCTTGCCCAGGCGCTTGTTGTTGTGGCTGATCAGCGCATTGGCGCTGTCCAGTATGTTGCTGTAGCTGCGGTAGTTCTGCTCGAGCTTGATCTGGTGCGCGACCTGAAACTCGCGCACGAAGTCGGCCATGTTGCCGACCCGCGCGCCGCGAAATGCATAGATGCTCTGGTCGTCGTCCCCGACCGCGAGCACGCAACCGGTGGGACGGAAGTCCGGATCGCCGCCCATCGTGGCACGGCTGCTGGCACCCGCCAGCATCTTGATCCAGGCATATTGCAGCGTGTTGGTATCCTGAAATTCGTCGATCAGGATATGGCGAAAGCGTCGCTGGTAATGCTCCCGTATCGGGTCGTTGTCACGCAGCAACTCGAAGCTGCGCAGCATCAGTTCGCCGAAATCGACCACGCCCTCGCGCTGGCACTGCTCTTCGTAGAGCTGGTAGATCTCGACCTTCTTGCGGGTGTCAGCGTCGCGCGCATCCACCATGCCGGGCCGCAGGCCGTCTTCCTTGCAGCCGGCGATGAACCACACCAGCTGCTTGGGCGGGAAACGCTCGTCGTCGATGTTGTACTGCTTGACCAGCCGCTTGATGGCCGAGAGCTGGTCCTGCGTGTCCAGGATCTGGAACGCCTGCGGCAGGTTGGCCAGCTTGTAGTGGGCGCGCAAAAACCGATTGCACAGGCCGTGAAAGGTGCCGATCCACATGCCGCGCACATTGACCGGCAACAGGCTGGTCAGGCGCGTCATCATCTCCTTGGCGGCCTTGTTGGTGAAGGTCACGGCCAGAATGCCGTCCGGCGAGACCTGTCCGGTCTGCAACAGCCAGGCGATGCGGGTGGTCAGGACACGTGTCTTGCCGGAGCCGGCGCCGGCGAGGATCAACGCGTGTTCTGCGGGCAGGGTGACGGCGGCGCGTTGTTCAGGGTTCAGGCTGTGCAGCAGCGGGGTCTGCAGGTCGGATGCGAAGGCAGGTTGTGGTTGCATGCCAGGATTGTAGGAAGCCTGCCCCGTTCGGGGGTTGCGCCACTACGCCCTTGACACGGCGTTGGCGCGGTACTCCGCCTGTAAATGCGTCTGGCGGCAGATTTTGCGGACAAGGCCCTCCCAAAGCGCAATAATGCCGCTCCAGCGTGCCTGCAGAATTCCACTGCGCTCATTCGCTGCAACCGGCCCTTCCGCCTTGTAGTTCCATGGAACAGTCCACCACTTTCAAAAGACGCCTTGCGGCCGTGGCATTCGCGGACGTGGCGGGTTGGTCCCTGCAGGTTGAACGCGACGATTCGGCAACATTGCTGGCATGGAAGCAGCTACGGACCCAGGTCATCGAGCCCTTGATCCAGGCCTTCGACGGCCACCTGCTGGAAATCCAGGGCGACGCGGTGCTGGTGGAATTCGCCAGCGCCGTTGCTGCCATCAACTGGGCTGTGGAAACCCAGCGCGGCGCCCGGGCGATGTCGTCCGCTACCGAAGACGGGCGGCTGAAATTGCGCATCGGTGTCAATGTCGAGGATGTGATCGTTGACGAGGGAAAACTCATCGGTGACGGCGTCAACATCGCAGCGCGTATCCACCAGGCGGCGGGAGTCGGAGAGATCGTTGCCACGGAAAACGTGCGCGACCTGGTGCGCAACAAGTCGGCCGCACAGTTCATCGACCTGGGCGAGCAGCAGCTCAAGCACATCAGCCGCAGGATCCGTGTGTTCCGGGTCGAGGCGACAACGCCCGGCGCGCACATCGCGGCGAGTGCGCAACCCAACCTGTCTTGGGATAAAAGGCCGTCGATCGCCGTGCTGCCTTTTCGCACGCTGGGTGGCGGTGCGGACGAGGCGTACTTCGGCGAAGGGATCACCGAAGACATCATCAACGCACTGTCGCGCAGCCACTCCTTTTATGTGATTGCGCGCAACTCAACTCTGCGCTACAACAAGCCCGATGTCGATCCCCGCACCATCGCCAATGAGCTGGGCGTGCGCTACCTGCTCCAGGGCAGCGTGCGGCGTAACGCGTCACGCCTGCGCATCACCTGCGAGCTGGTCGATGCAGCCACGCGGACGACCGTGCTGGCAGAGAAGTTCGACGGCACCGATGAGGACATCTTCCTGTTCCAGGATCGGATCGCGGCAAGTATCGTCGGCAAGCTTGAACCCCATTTGCTGCGTGTCGAATCCGCGCGCGCATTGCAGAAACCCACCGATAGCCTGGACGCCTACGATTGCGTGTTGCGGGCATTGCCGTTCCTGTATGCATTTGACAGCGTACAGTTTGCCGGAGCGGGCGAAGCTCTGCAAAAAGCCACGCAGCTCGATCCCCGGTATGCCCAGGCGCATGCGTGGCTGGCCTGGTGGTACAACCTGCTCGCCGGCGAGGGCCGCTCGAACGATGTCGAGCGCGACCGCGCGCTGGCAGACAAGGCGGCCATGACAGCCGTGACACTGGACCCTCAGGATGCTTTCTGCCTGGCGGTGGCCGGGCATTTACAAGCCTTCCAGAACAAGAACCTCGAAGGCGCGGCAGACATGTTTGACCGCGCCATCGCGCAGAATGAAAATTGCGCCTTCGCCTGGGGGTTGAGCGCTCCGACGTACTGCTACCTGGGCCAACCGGAGAACGCGCTGGAGCGTTTGCAAAACGCATGGAGGCTGAGCCCGTTCGACCCGCTGAACTTCGTCTATTGGACCGTTGCCGGCATTGCCGAGTTCGTTGCCGGCCGTGACAGCCTGGCCGTTGCATGGCTGCGAAAGTCCTTGCGCGCAAACCCGCGCTTCGCCGCGACGCATCGTACCTTGGTTGCGGCTCTCGCCCTCTCGGGCGATGTCGAAGCGGCGCGTTCGGCGGCGCAGAATCTCATGACGATCGACCCGTCGTTTCGTATTTCGGTATTCACGGCCTGGTACCCGCTACAAGGGCCAGGGCACCTCGACCGGCTGGCACAAGGCATGCAGATCGCGGGTTTGCCTGAGTAGTTCTCTTTCAACCAAGGAGGTGTCACCATGCAATCAGCAAGAAGTTCAGGTGTCGGAGTGGGTGTGGGGTCAGGCGTGGGAGTAGGCGTTGGCGCCGGAGTGGGTGTAGGTTCTGGAGTCGGTGTCGGGTCAGGAGTCGGCGTGGGCTCTGGTGTTGGTGTTGGTGTTGGTGTCGGTTCGGGCGTGGGCGCGGGAGTGGGCGTGGGCGTGGGTGCCGGTGTGGGCTCAGGGGTTGGTGTGGGAGCGGGTGTCGGCGTAGGGGTCGGCGTGGGCCAGATCGCACGCCACTACTACGCCACGCCAGCGGAGCTCGGATTCAAACCCTGGGCGCTGGATTTTGCGCCCGACAACTACGGAAACGATCCGTTTCCGATGGCCTTCGCCCACGACGCCGTCACCGCCCGGTGGTCAGCCTCGGATTGGGACCCTGCCCTGCGCTTCTGGTGTCTGCCCTTCGATCCGAACCTGGGCGAATGGCTGCGCGACCAGGACCCGGTCGCCCTGTCCACGCTGGCTGCACGGGAGTTTGCGGGTGAACATGCAAAGTGGCAGTTCGATGAGCCGGCGCTCAAGGCACGAAACTGGATTACCGATGCGCAACTGGGATGGAAAACCAAGCAGAACCAACAGGAACCCAAGGACTTTATTCGCACGGAGTTATCCCACATGTTCCGCGATATGGAGGACGATCGGGATCGGTGGCTGGCTGAGGCTCATTGGCAGGCGGACGGATTGGCCGGCTATTTTGTGCACCTGCTGGGCATCGATACTGAACGCCGACCTTGGACATTCGAACTTATTCGCTGCGCCCTGGCGATAGGAAACCTCGTATACATGCATTACAAGGCGCGCTTCAACCGCGTGCGGCCGTCTTTCCTGTGCCCCGGCCTCATCCCGCCGTTCGGTCCCCCTCGGCATCCGGCGTTTCCCAGCGGCCATTCGTTTCTGGGGCATTTCGTCAGCCTTGTGCTTCTGACCATTCCAGAGGTCGCAGACCGATATGGCGAAGACAAGGATCCTTTGCCGATACCACCGAATAGCGGCGTCAGGATGCGCACCGTTCGCGGGGTGAAGCCTTCGACGGCATCGGTCTTGCGCGCATCCGAGCAGTTTGGAGGCCCCTTACTGTGGTTTGCAAACCGATTGGCGAGAAACCGGGAGCGTATCGGTGTCCACTACCCATCAGACTCGGCCTTCGGCCGTCAATTGGCTGGTGCCATCGACGCAATGCTGCTGACCGATCCAGGCCAGAAATACAAGAACGGTGCTGACAAAGTGCACTGGTCCGGACTCGATGCCGTGGACATCACATTCAACAAGATCTTCCAGGACGATCGCCAACGCAATATGGAACCCAAGGATCTCATCGTCTGTCCAAGTCTTCATCGCGTTCTCGCAATGGCCAAGGCCGAATGGCAAACGGGCGCTCTGTACGAAGACTGACTGCCCTCAAGTCGAGCGGTATACCCGGAGCCCCAGGTTGTTGTCGCCGCCGACAAGTTCATGCAAGCGAGGCTGGGCAGTGGCGCACGGCAAGCCGGCCTGCGGGTTGATGATGGACCGGTCC
>Ga0105048_10004589_pt1 | contig 22419 bp, 24 predicted proteins | sample MAT05_FD_78382 | JGI IMG/M metagenome (GOLD analysis project Ga0105048, IMG submission 78382) | Freshwater microbial communities from Lake Fryxell liftoff mats and glacier meltwater in Antarctica - MAT-05 | ecosystem: Environmental > Aquatic > Freshwater > Ice > Liftoff microbial mat | place...
AATGCACAAACACTACAATAATATACATGAACTGCAAGCCCTGACCTTTCTGTTTCATTGATAGTTACAGTATAAAAGCAGACTTTTAACCCTGTGTTGGCGGCAGGTTAAGAATGAATTAAATTTATATTCCAATTAAAAAAGGGACAAAGATCAAAGAACCCAAAATCGATTCACAAAACAAGCCTTCCGTTCTTTAGAATCAAAAAACACTGAACACCTTCAAGCGCGCCTTGCTCAACGTGAAACTGAACTTGCCATTATCAACAACCTGCAAGCCGCGCTGGCTTCTCAATTAGACTTTCAAGGCATCGTTGATTCGGTGGGCGATAAACTCACAGAGTTTTTTTGGGCGAAAATGTCATGATCGGTTTACTGGATAAAACCAGCGGACTGATGAAGTTGCTGTATCTGGTTGAAAACGGCAAACGAATGGAATATTTTGAGTTTCCGTTCGGTGACAAGGGCTTGGGGCACACGTTGCCAAGACGCTTCAACTTTGATGAACCGCCAATTCTAAAATCATGGTTGGGTGTGCCCATTATTATCAACGGCGAATACATCGGCGGATTCTCGCTTCAAAATTGGAATCACGAAAATGCTTATACCGATTCGTATGTGCGCATTTTGCAAATACTGGCGGGCAGTTTGGGTGAGGCGCTCGAAAATATGCGCCTCTTCAAAGCTGAGCAATTTGATGATATTACCCTGCTGACGATCAAAAGAAATATAAAATAATATTCTCATAAATTGATTGACCGTAGACTGCGGACGGCGGTCAAGTAGATAAAAAAATAATATTTGCACAGCACGGTGAGTTGGGAATAAATTAAAGTTCAATCCAAAGTAAAATCGGGGAGTTTTTATTCCACTTAATAACCAGAGGCTATTTTGACAGAACCCATTTTGATCAGCATTACAGGCCTGGATAGGCCTGGCATCACCGCCGCCATTACACAGGTACTGGCAGGATTTGACGTAAACGTTTTGGATATCGGCCAATCGGTTATTCACGACGCACTTTCGCTGGGAATGTTGATCGAAATTCCCTCCAATGCGCTGGATGGGCAAACTGTCAAAAATGCCATCCAAAAATCCATCGACGAGTTGGGGATGCGAGTTCGATTCTTGAATATTCCTCAGACAGAGTACGAGGCTTGGGTATTGCAGCAAGGCAAAGGCAGACACATCGTCACCTTATTGGCAAGGCAAATCACCGCCCATCAAATCAGCCGCCTCTCGCACATCGTGGCACAGAATGGACTCAACATTGATAAGATCGTCCGCCTTTCTGGAAGAATTTCTCTTGATTCAATCAAAACGAAAGAAAGCCAGGCTTGTGTTGAATTCTCCCTAAGCGGCCCCGTAGCAGACCTGCCCGCGCTGCGCCGTCAATTCCTGGAGTTGGCCAATGAAATTGACGTGGATATTGCCTATCAGGAAAATAATGTTTATCGCCGCAATCGCCGCCTGATGGTCTTTGACATGGACTCAACCTTGATCCAGGCCGAGGTGATCGATGAACTGGCAAAACACGCGGGCGTTGGCAGGCAGGTTTCTGAAATCACTGAACGCGCCATGCGCGGTGAATTGGATTTCAAACAAAGTTTTACCGAGAGAGTTGCACTTCTCAAAGGCTTACCAGAAACCATCCTGGCAGAGGTTGCCGTGACCCTGGTCTTAACCGATGGCGCAGAAAAGCTATTGTCTACTGTAAAAAAATTGGGGTACAAAACAGCCATTCTCTCAGGCGGATTTACCTACTTTGGCCGCATGTTACAAAAACGACTGGGCATTGACTATGTCTTTGCCAATGAACTTGAAATTGAAAATGGGTTGGTAACTGGCCGTGTAAGCGGTGAAATCGTGGATGGCGCAAGAAAAGCCAGCCTGCTGGCAAGCATTGCCCAAAACGAAGGCTTCTCCCTTGAACAAACCATCGCCGTGGGAGATGGCGCCAACGATCTGCCCATGCTCAGCATCGCAGGCTTGGGAATTGCCTTTCGCGCAAAACCCATTGTCAAGGCTTCGGCAAAGCAATCTTTAAATACGCTGGGCTTGGATGGCATCTTGTACTTTATGGGCCTATCTGAAAGAGAAACAAAATAAATAATAGAGGCCGTCAAAATTAATTTTGACGGCCTCTATTATTCAACAAACTCCTTATTCTGTATATTGCGGCAACTTCGGAAGTGACTGCAAGTACATAAACATTGCCTTCAATTCATCATCATAAAAATTACCAAAACTCTTCCAGGGCATAAACTCGGGATCTAATTCATGTCCGCTGGGCGTTTTCCCTGTTCGCATCGTATTTATAAAATCTGCCTCTGTCCACGCGGCGATCTCACCGCCCGGAGTTAAGTTCGGGGAAATCTTTGTAATCGTAGGATCAGGGTGTGGGCCGCCGTTTAACTGCGGCCCATGGCAGACCTGACAATCGTTTGTATTGGCAAGATATTTCCCATACTCCACGCTAACGCCAACCGCAGGTGCGGTCACATGCACATCGTGACTCACTGCTTCGACTGGCAATTTACTAAGGATGCCCGCTGCCAATAAAATCTTTGCAAGCGGTTTGAAATGCTGACCTGTCGTCGTATGATCCACGGGCGGAACAGATTTGACATAAGCGATGATCGCGCCCAAATCCTCGTCACTTAATTGAGAGGTAGCGAAGATCGCGGGCATAAAGAGCGGCTTTCCTTCAGGATCAATGCCGTGACGGATGGCGCGTACATAATCTTCATCAGATTTATATTCCTGACCAACTCCACCAGCGCCTGAAGTCAGGTTCGCCGAGTCAACTGTCCCAAGCGGACCTGCGTTGAACCATTTATTTATTCCACTCAAATTTGCATCATGGCAGCCCTCGCACAAAGACTCAGCGCGATGCTTGCCATAGTCAATGCGTGCCGCGTCCGCAGGGATGGAAATATTTGATGGCGGGAAATCATAGGTCTTATTGAGGCGCGCATTGCCCATTAGATACAACACCGTAACTGTCACAAGAATCAATCCGATCAACAAGCCAAGCACAATACCGATCCATTTGAATATTTTTTTCATTTATTATCTCCTTTTCAATAAATTGAAAATCCTACTTCCTTTCGGATTTCCGTATCACCAACTTTAAACCAGACCAAACCTCACTGACGGCACAGACTTTTATATCTACAAATCCCAGCGGCAAGGCAATCTCACGGATCGTGTCTTCGGTAATATCGGTTGGCACTTTGGATGCTTTCTTCGGCCACGATACCCATACAAACCCATTCTGCTTCAAATCGTTTCGCAGCCTTGAAAGTATTGCATTAAGAAATATTCTCTCGGTGGCAAACACATGCGCGGCTTCAATGGGAGGTTTCGCCCTGGCTACCATGATTACACCATCAGGAACTCCACCAATCCACATGACATATTCCTCAGGCGGGTTTACAAGCAATATTTTCAAAGGAGCAGTGATTCCAAGCTTCTTTGCGAGCGGAGTTCCAGAATATCCTGGCGCTGTCATAAGCAAAATTAACATTGCATCAAGCCGCCGCTTCCATATAACTTTGCATCCTATTGAGTGTTATAAATTTGATTCACAACTTCTGTACGAAAGGATGCGACCATGCTTTCAACCACATCACGTTCCCTTACCTATCTTTGCGCCCTTCTTTATGGGGTTCTAGGCATATCATTATTTTTAATGCCTGAACAACTCTCACCAGTCTTTGCATGGAAAGTCACCGCCTTCATGACCATGACCATTGGCGGTTGGTGCATCGGCAATGCCTGGCTGGCCTATATCACGTCCCGCCGCTGGGAATGGAAACTGGTTTACAGCTCACTGATTTATTTATGGCTGTTTGGCATCGGCGAATTGATCGTGCTGTTCTTCTTCCGCGACAAGTTGAAACTTGAGCATCCGATTGCATGGCTGTATCTCATCACGCTGATCGTCAATGTGCTGGCGGCATTCGTCGGCGTTTTTGATTATCTTCGCCTTCGTCCATCTAACAAGTTGAGCGGCACAGCCATCACAAAAATTCAAAGCCTGCCCGCAGTTGCTTTTGTGCTATTTGTCGGCTTCCTCGGCTTGTATGGATTAACCGCGCAGATTGGCGACATCGGCACGAATGGCGGCATCTTCCCTGAGGTCATGTCGCTGTTCACCTTGCGCAGTTTCGGGGTTTTCTATTTCGCGCTCGCGCTGGGGGTTGTCCCCTACTTTTGGGATAGAAGCCTGAATGCCGTCCTGCACCATTCCTTCGCGGCATACGGATTGATCGTCTTTATCACAGCCGCCGCGTTTGTTTACATCGGCCTCTTCAACTTTGCCGAACGCCCCGGCGGTCTGGCTTATTTCGGCGCATATTTTGCGGTTGGGATCCCGTTGATTTTTATTTTCCGCAAATTTGGCACAGGGTCTCCAAAAAATTAATAGCTAAAAAACAGCCTGCAACATATGTTGCAGGCTGTTTTTTGTTTAAAGCAGGTGCGTAAATCACCCTTGACATAAAGTAAAGTTTACTTTACACTCAAGAAAGTCAAGTAAGCTTTACATATAAAAGGAGATAAAAATGAATCAAACTCAGGTATTAAAACGGTACTACAAAGAATTTTTTATTTCAATGACATTCTATGTGATCCTTTTGATCGCAAGCATTACGGTCATTGAAAATTTCAACTTACCCCAGGCCATAAAGATCATCGTTGTGCTAATTCCCGTGATCCCCACCATTTTCGTAATTATCGCGATTATGCGCGCCTTACAAGATAGCGACGAACTCCAGCAAAAAGTTCAACTCAACGCAATAACATTCTCAGCAATCACAACTGGCTTAATCACATTCAGCTATGGCTTTCTTGAAAACATTGGCTTTCCCAGTTTTCCAACCATTTGGATTCTGCCAATAATGTTCTTCTTATGGGGCATCAGTCTGGGATATTTTTGGAGAAAGTATCAATGAAAAATAATCTCAAAGTTTTACGTGCCGAAAGGGATTGGTCACAGGCCGACCTGGCGGATAAACTTAATGTCTCACGCCAAACCGTCAACGCAATAGAAACTGAAAAGTATGACCCCAGCCTGCCGCTTGCCTTCAGCATCGCAAAATTATTTGGAAAAAAAATCGAGGACATATTCACACCGAATAAATGACAAGGCCTGTTAAAATAGACATATGACCCGCTGGCTGGACCCTTCCCCGATTGAAATTCCCGCTTCATTCTCAACCCTCAACTTGCCTCCGCTTATCGCGCAGACTCTGCTGCGACGGGGAATCAGTTCACCCGTCGCAGTTGAAGCGTTTCTTCATCCAGATAAAATCCCATCGACTCCATATCCAAATATTGAAGCAGCCGTTGAGTGCATCCTGTTGGCTATCCGCAGCAAAGATTTGATTTGCGTTTGGGGTGACTTCGATGTGGACGGGCAGACATCGACCGCTGTGTTGGTGCAAGCCCTGCGCGCGCTGGATGCAAATGTGATTTATTACATCCCCATTCGCGGCAAGGAAAGCCATGGCGTTCATATTGATTCGCTTAAGCCGATCATTGATAACGGCGCGAAGTTAATTGTCACCTGTGATACAGGCATCACCGCCAACGAAGCTGTTGACTACGCAAACTCACGCGGCGTGGATGTGGTCATCACTGATCATCACGATTTGGGCGATGTGCTTCCAAATGCAGTGGCTATTATCAATCCAAAATTATTATCCAAAGATCATCCGCTTATAAACTTGGCAGGCGTTGGCGTTGCTTATAAACTCGCCGAAGCGCTTTTAAATTCAGAATTCAGAATTCAGAATTTAGAATTTAAAAGCGCCGATTTACTTGACCTTGTAGCATTAGGATTAATTGCTGATGTTGCATTGCTCAAAAGCGAAACACGATCATTAGCTCAAAAAGGAATTCAAGCATTAAGAGAAACAAAAAGGTTGGGTTTAAAAGTGATTGCCGAATTATCAGGGACAAATCTCGAAACGCTGACAGAAGAAACCATCGGCTTTACATTTGCGCCGCGATTAAATGCGCTGGGCAGATTGGGCGATGCAAACCCTGCCGTTGAATTATTAACCACCAACGACCCTGCCCGAGCGCGTGTGCTTGCCGCACAAATTGAAGGCTTGAACATGCAGCGACGCTTGTTGACCAGCCAGGTATACGAAGCGGCGGAGGCGCAGTTACGCGCGAATCCAGACCTGTTGGCTGAGCCTGCCATTGTGCTTTCGCATCTCAACTGGCCCGGCGGCGTGGTGGGAATTGTTGCCAATAAATTAGTCAATCGTTATCACAAGCCCGCCATTCTCTTCAACGAATCAGAAGATGGAATTCTGCGCGGTTCAGCCCGCTCGATTGAAGGATTGCACATTACAGAAGCCATCGCCACGCAAAAAAATATCCTGCACGGTTTCGGCGGACATCCCATGGCGGCGGGCATGTCGCTCAACGCGGAGAAGCTTGTTGAATTCAGAAAGGGACTTGGCAAGGCTATTGAAAAGCAACTGGGTGAAGCCATTTTCGAAGAACCCACTTTACAAATTGATGCGTGGCTCACCTTGGACGAACTAAACTTAAACCTGGCCGAATCGCTTGAAATGCTGGCCCCGTTTGGCGCAGGAAACCCCGCCTTGAGTTTGGCAACCCGCAATCTGAAATTGAAATCGGTTTCAAAGATGGGAAAGGCAAAAGAACATGTTCGCTTAAATCTGGAAGATGAAAACGGAAATGTTCAGTCCTTTTTGTGGTGGGGCGGCGCAAATGAAGTATTACCTGAGTCAGACAGTATCTTTGATGTTGCCTATTCGATGCGTGCATCCACTTTTCGCGGGCAAAAGCAAGTCACACTCCAATTTGAAGAATTCAGGGTCATCGAAGAAGAGCAGCCTGTTGAGATTCAATCCTCGAAAATTGATATTCAGGATATGCGACTGAACGTTCAAACGTTGGAACGTCTAAACGTTGAAACATTGGTTTGGGCCGAAGGTGCAGATAAATCCAAAGGCACATCACGCTTTGACCTGACTCAAGCTGATGAATTTGCAATCTACACAACTCCCCCATCGCCTGTTGAATTGCGGGAAGTGTTAGAAATCGTCAAACCAAAGAAAATCTTTGTATTTGCAATTCCACCTGCCGAAGAAAGACCCGAAGATTATTTAAACCGACTCGCTGGCTTATGCAAATATGCGATTAATCAACGCGGCGGCAAAACCACTGTCCATGAGCTGGCGGCGGCGATGGCTTCACGTGAAAATGCAATTGAAATTGGGTTGGAATGGCTGGCAGCGGGAGGTCAACTCTCCGTTGTGATGGATGAAGATATTATTAATTTGTCGGCGGAAAAACAGGAGAAAAATCCATACCTGCAAACAGAGTTGTTTACTGCGTTGAAAGGCATCTTAAATGAAACATATGCATATCGAAAATATTTTGCAACAGTTGATTTGAAAACTATTTTCTAAAAATTCTCTGCCGCACAAACTATGGTTTTCAACCAATTGACCGCCGACAGCGGTCGGCGGTCAATCAATTCACGAAATCATTTTCTGCTTTTTACAGGCAACCCACTTGCTCGGTCATTTTTCGTAATCGATGAAATCATCCACCCCAAAACGATTCTCGTAATAACTTAATAACGCGTCCGTTTTAAGCATGAATTCCTGCTCGCTTACTGTCTGCTCCCGTTCTTTTGATTCTTCCAGCTGTTCCTTGTGCGTAATCAAACGCTCACGAAAACTGATCATCGACGAGGCGGGCAAGAGCGGCTCAATCTCGCGGATCATTTCCAGCGTATCTTGAACAACGGTCAGCGCATTGGGAAGTGTGATGTTATGGTCGAGAAGCTCCCGCAGCAATTGACATTTATACGTCCCACAACTGCGTGGATAATTTGGGGAAGTGTAAACCGTGCATATCCCCTGCCACAGCGGACAAGGCTGGGTAAATCCGCGTTGACGCGGGTCAGAGCGGATCACGTTCAAACCCAAGCCTTCAGCGGGAGTCAACTCATTGGCGTTGAGCCGCACCCAGGCAAATAAATGCCCGCTGCAACACAGGCCGCAGGCTTTGCATAAAGTAGTTGCTGGGGATTCGGTCATATTTGGAATCATATTAAAGATTCAGAAAACAGAATCAACTGTCCCTTAAGAAAGAAGCGAAACAACGACTCCATATTTAATCCTCGTTCACGGGTTCTTCTTTGACGGTCAGCGGTCTATGGTCTGTCGCCTTTTTAATTCAACGGCAATCCCAACTCCATCAACTTCTCTTTTGTGGGATACCCCTTCTCGTCCCAGCCGCGCAGTATATAAAACTCGGGCAGCATCTTATCGAGCTCCACCACTTTGCCTTTGGCGGGGCCATCGGGCAGCGGCTCATGCAACATGCGCGTCGGGAGCGTATCCCATTCGGGACCTGAGCCCGCCTTGATCAGGAACATGCGCTCAAGCGTATACACACGGTCTGCGGCGATCATCACTTCTTCGGGCGTGTACTCCGCGCCCGTGGTGAGGTTCATCATCTCAGTGACTCGCAGCGGCAGGATCATGCGGTCTTTATTGAAGGCATAACGAATGGCAACGAAGACGCACAAACCAGAGCTATCCATCAACGCGAAGGAATTTTCAAAGTGACGCACAAGTTCAGGCTTGCCTTCTGTTGTCAGCGGATTCTCTTTGACGGGCACGCCAAAAACTTCTTCATAAGCCACATCGCCTTCCATGTGTGACGCGCCTTTATTCGACGTGGCATACAGCAAGCCCATACCCTGCGAGCCGCGCGGATCGTAGCCAGGAAATTCCTGCTTGCGGGTGGTGACTGCCAATTCAGGATGTCCATATTTTTCCGCGAGGCGGTAACTGCCCTGCGCGAGATCATTTCCAAAGCCTTCACGGAATGCCATCAACTTGATCATTGCAATCATCGCATCGTGGTCACCAAAAGGTAATGGTATTCCTATAATTTCTTCCGAGAGATAGCCCTTCTCATACATTTCCATCGCAACCGCAATCGTCATGCCGGTCGTAATGGTGTCCATACCATATTCGTTGCACAGATAATTTGCTTTGACCAGCGCGGCGAGATTGCTGACACCGCAGCCAGTTCCCAAAGATGAAATGGTTTCATATTCAGGGCCTTCCCCTTTCCCTTTGTATGGACCATCGGGCACTTCGGTAAGTCGTCCACAAGAAAGCGGACAACGATAACAAGGTGTATGACGAATCAGATATTGATCCTTGAGCGCATCGCCGTCGATCTTATCCACATGTTCAAATGTGCCTTGCAGGAAATTTCGCGTCGGTAAAATGCCGAGCGTGTTGGTCACTTGCGGCACATACGACGTGCCATAAATGCGCATGTTCGAACCCTTCTTCACATCCACGCCCACTTCTTTGGATGTCGCCACGCTCAACGCGCGCATTCCTTCGGGGTCATGCAGCGGCGGATTTTTATTTCCCATCGCCACCACGGCTTTGAGATTCTTGCTGCCCATCACCGCGCCAACTCCAGAACGAGCCGCCGCGCGATGTTTATCATTCATAATCGCCGCCATCAACGCGAGATTCTCCCCCGCCTGACCGATACATGCGACTCTCGCTTCGCTGGATGTTTCTGCCTTTAAGATATCCGTGGTCTCATGCGTATCCTTCCCCCAAACATGCGCCGCAGACCTGACCTCGACCTGGTCCTCGTTTACAAACAGATACACAGGCTCAGGCGACTTCCCCTCAAAGATGAACATATCGAATCCCGTGCGCTTCATCCACGTTGGGAATTCGCCGCCCGAGTTGGAATGCGCCAGCGCCCCAGTCAGCGGGGATTTGGTCACCACCATGTAGCGATTCCCAGTCGGCGCGGGAGTCGCGGTCAGTGGTCCTGTGGCGAAGATCAACATATTCTCAGGCGAAAGCGCATCCGCCATCGGATCCATTTCTTTATACAGATAATGGATCGCCCATCCGCGCCCGCCGAGATAATCGCGCGCGATCTTTGGGTCAACATCTTCTTTGGTTACTTTTTGGGTGGTGAGGTTTACTCGTAGGATTCTGAGGTGCCAGCCATACATGGGGAACTCCTTGATTTAGTTTGAACGTTTGAACGTTGAAACGTTTCAACGTTCAAACCAAAATTATCCGCCTGCAAGCGCGGAAAACTTCTGGGTTGATAGGAAACAAATCTGATGTGGTTAAAGCACCAGAATCTCCTGTTTTATTTTACAACAATCCAACTGTTTTTGTGTTGTTGTAAAACTGCTGACCAGAATCAAAACAACCTTCCCGCGCAGAGAAGGCTGTTTGTTTTTAGAATCAATGATCCGTTAGGTAAGAAGCGAAAGACTAGAACTCATCCTCGTCATCGAGCCAGTCATCATCCTCTTCATCTCCTTCTTCTTCATCCCATTCTTCCGTTTCTTCTTCATCATCCCAGTCTGCTGGTTTTGCGGCAGCCTCACCGGTGGGAGAGTAGGTGTTACAGCCAGTGTCGGGATCCAACTCAACGGCAGCGGCGGAACAGTAACCTTCATCTACGAACACACAATCTGCATAGTGACATTTAATACGGGGCATTTTGCTTCCTCCTACGATTGGGGTTGTTTAACGAGACGAATGACAGCGACAATAAATATAAGTGTCATTGCGGCCTGTGATGTCAGACAAAACGGACAGAGCGCTTTCAATAATGCGATTTCCACATAGATCAGCCAGACAGTGAAGATGAAACCTGTCAGCGCCAAACCAAAGATCATCAGCGTGCTGTTTTCTTTAAAAAAACGATTTCGATTCTCAAAATAATGAATCGCGAGAATCGCCAGATAACCAAGTACCCCGATCACAGCCACTGGGATGCCATTCACTTCGGAATATCGGCTGGCATTCACTGTTGAACAATCACCAGAGCCGAGGCACATCTTATCATTCGATGTAACCTTGTAAAGGGTCATATAAATTGAAACCAGCAAGCCGACGATCGTGAGCGCAATGGATGCGCGGTATAACCATTTATTCATTTTGCCTCATAGTAGTATGGCTTCCACTTCCTGGCCAACAGGCACGCATTTTACACCAGCGGGGATGATTAGTAAAGCATCCGCTTGTACCAACGAGAGTAAATTTCCAGAACCTTGATGGCCTGTCAACGCTGCGGTGCGGATGCCGTTCTCATCGCGGATTATTGCGCGCAGATAACTTTCACGGCCATCAGACTCGATCTCTTCTGCGCATCTTACTTTAACGATGCGTCTGCTTCTGCTTAATTGGCCGCTCAGCTTTTCAAGCACGGGACGTACAAAAACCTCAAACCCAACAAATGCCGAAACGGGATTACCCGGTAAGCCAATGAATGGCCTGCCATGATATTCACCAAATGCGAGTGGTTTTCCCGGCCGCATATTAACGCGCCAGAAATTCAGCTTGCCGTTGGATTCAATAACTTCCTTTACAAAGTCAAATGCGCCCACACTGACACCCGCCGAAGAAAGAATCAGATCTACATTTTCATGAATGGCTTTTTGTAACAGGCTCTCGACTGACTCACGGGTATCTTTTGCAATACCCAAATAGACGGTCTGTGCGCCGCTGCTTTCGATCAATGCGGCCAGCGCGTAGGAATTTGAATCGTGAATCTTTCCTGCGGTTAATGGTTCATCCACGGTTCGTAATTCATCGCCAGTGGATAGCAATGCAATACGCGGCTTTTTATATACTTGCACATGTGCGATGCCAAGCATGGCAAGCAAACCCAAATCCTGCGGCTTGAGGAAATGTCCTTTTTGTAAAACAATATCACCACTGTGCAAATCCATGCCGCGCGGGCGGACGTTCTCACCAGCTTTCACTACGCGGGTGAATGTCACTTGTTGCGGCGCGGGCAAGCCTGCTGTGCGATCATTGAAGTCGGTATCTTCAACGGGAATGACAGCATCCGCGCCTGCCGGCAATGGCGCGCCCGTCATAATGCGCGCAGATTGGCCTGAGGCGAGAGTCACTGTCGGCGCTGAACCTGCTGGGATGTCTGCGACCACGCGCAACGTTAAGGGAGATGCGCTTGCAGCAGTTGATGAGTCAACACTGCGAATGGCAAATCCATCCATGGCTGAGTTGTTGAAAAGGGGGAGGTCGTGCGCCGCAGCAATATCCATTGCCAGTACACGGTTGGCACTTGCAGTCAGCGAAACAACTTCTGATGCAGTAATTTGAAAATGGGAAAGGATGCGCTCGCGCGCTTCGGTTACAGATAACATGGCTGAAGCGCCGAGATTATACCTTAGTTATTTTAGCCTGAACAAAATTATCCTGGGTTTGTTCGGTGCGCTTCCATAACATTGGGCAGGCTTTCAATACGGGTAAGAATACGGCTGAGTTGCGTGAGGTCTTTCACTTCAATGATGAGTCGCAGATCAGCCATGCTGCGGTTGACGTTTACTTTTACATCGGCGATGTTAATGCTTTCATCAGAAAGTAAATTTGAAATATCACTGACCAATCCCTGACGGTCATATGCTTTTATTTTGATCGGCACAGGATAGGTGCGCTCCACATGCCCCCAGCCCACTTGCAGCAGGCGTTCGCGATCTTTGGTCGCTAAAATATTCGGGCAATCTTGACGATGAATAGTTGCGCCGCGTCCGCGTGTGATGAAACCCACGACTTGATCGCCAGGCATGGGATTGCAGCAACGCGCCATGCTGGATAGCATTCCTTTTAATCCCACCACTTCTATGGCATTGGTCGAGGTGGCTGGTGAGGAGGATGGATTCACCTCAAAAATATCGCTGGCTTCTTCCTGCTGTGAAAATTGCTTGATGATCTTACTGACAGAGAGATCGCCATTACCAAGCGCAATGAACATTTCATCTGGCGTTTTGAATTCAAGATCACGCGCCATGTTTTCAAAATTGATATCTACCAATCCCAGCCGCTGAAGTTCGCGCTCAAGTGTATCGCGGCCTTGCGAGAGATTCTGTTCATCTTCCTGCTTTTTGAACCAGACCTTGATTTTTGAACGGGCGCGCTGTGTGCGGACAAGCCCGAGATTGGAGTTTAGCCAATCGCGACTGGGCGCGCCGCGCTTCGCTGTCAACACTTCAACCTGATCGCCCGTCTTTAGCTCTTGATATAACGGGACAAGTTTTCCATTAACGCGCGCGCCGCGGCAGCAATGGCCGATGTCGGTATGGACGTGATAGGCAAAGTCAATTGGGGTGGAGCCAGCAGGCAGATCAATGATGTCACCGCGTGGGGTGAAGATGTAGACTCGATCCTGAAATACGTCACTACGCATCGATTCAACGAATTCGGCGGCATCATTCACATCAGAGCGCCATTCCATCATGGTACGCAGTGAGTTGATGCGGCTCTCGTAATTCTTATCGGAGTGTTTGGTGCCTTCTTTATAGCGCCAATGCGCGGCAATACCGTATTCGGCATTAAGGTGCATTTCATTCGTGCGGATCTGCACTTCGATGGGACGCTTGTCATCATAGATGACCGCAGTATGCAGGGATTGATAAAAATTATCTTTGGGCGCGGCGATATAATCGTCAAATTCGCCAGGGATGGGGCGCCATGTGGTGTGAATGACTCCCAGCGCCGCATAACAGGATGGCACATCTGGCACGATCAGGCGCACGGCGCGCACATCACGCACCATGTCGAAGGGTTTGCCCTTCTTCTGCATTTTCTTATAAATTGAATAAATATGTTTGGGGCGTCCGCTGACTTCAGCTTTGATGTTATTCTTTTCAAGCAGTTTTACAAGGTTTTCTTTAATGGTTTCAAGCTGGGATTCACGGTCGGGTCTTTTCTCGGTGAGTAACTCTGCGATCTCTTTGTATTTTTCAGGGTTGACATAACGAAAGCCAAGATCTTCGAGTTCCCATTTAATTTGCCAGATGCCCAGTCTGTTTGCGAGAGGGGCGAAAATATCGAGGGTTTCCTGAGCGATGCGCCTGCGTTTATGCTCAGGCATGTAGCCGAGTGTACGCATGTTGTGCAGGCGGTCGGCGAGTTTGATAAGCACCACACGCACATCTTCGCCCATGGCAAGGAAGGTCTTGCGTAATGTCTCTGAAACGATATCTTCCTTGCGTCCGAGCAAGGCTCGCTCAATAATAACGTCTTCAGATTCATCCCCGCTCGTTCCATTTTCTGCATGTTGATCTCCGCGTGAGACACGCGGCAGGTGAGTTAGTTTTGTTACCCCGTCTACAAGAATTTTTACCGTGTCGCCAAAGTCACGGCGAATGTCGCCCAGTGTAACTGTTGTGTCTTCCACTGTATCATGCAGGAGCCCCGCTGCGATCACCTCCGGCGGCACTTTCAAATCGGATAAAATACTCGCAACCGAGATACAGTGATTAATATAAGGTTCCCCTGAATGACGCTTTTGCTCGCGATGCGCCTCCTCCGCCGCCCGATATGCGCGCTGCACCAGCTCGCGGTCTGCGATGGTGTAGTTCTCGGGCAATTGCTCAAAGAGTTTTTCGAGTGGGATGGCGGTATTGGTTGATTTCATGGCTTATTTTACCGCTTGTTATACCGCACTCGGTCACAAATTGCGCTTTTTCAGAGGGTGGAAAGCGCAATTTGTGACCGTGGGTATTATATATAAATTACGAATAACCTTCTCAAAAAAGAAGCGGCTAAAAGAATGGGCTAAAAGAATAGGCTAAGAAAATCTCTTACCACAGAGCACACAGAATCCACAGAGATTTTTTAGAGGTTCTCTCCGTGAACTTCCCTGCACCGTCACCAGGGCAAGTGTGTGGTCTCTGTGGTTAAATCTTTTGGCTTCAAATTTTTTAGGCTATGCATCATATATGCTTACATGGTCTTTAAGAGGGCTTGTCTGCTGTTTCGTAATCTATCTGCGATGATGACTGTAATGCGATGCATTACTTTGAATCCAGCTTCGGGGTTTTTCTCGAGCAGCTTCATAAATGGATCGGATGGAATGAGAAGCAGGTTTGAATCTTCGTCACATTCAGCGCTGGAGGTGTAATGATATGGCGGAACCACGCCTGACCATCCAAAACTTTGAAAGGGAGAGGAAACAAATGAAACTGTAACGCTATCAGGGCGTGAAGTTAATTTGACACGCAATGCCACGCTTCCGTTCAAAAGGAAATGTAGTTTATCGGCCTTTTCCCCTTCGCGGAAAACAAAGTCACCTTTTTTTACAGAGGTTTCATTGCTGATCGCTGCGATCTCAGCCAGAAGTGGTTCGGGTAACCCCTGAAACAATCCGAATTGCGAGAGTACGTCGGCGCTTATCATGTACGGCCTCCTATGCCTGGGTGGGGATTAGGTTGTAAATAACTGAACGCAGCGAATATTGATTGAATCGGAGCAGATTGAAATTAAGAACGATGCGCTGCGCTTTATCCGCTTTATGTTTATAATTGTAAAGGATTTTATGGAAGATGACTGTCACGAATAATGTCACTAGATTTTTAGATGCGCGCAAGGTCTTGTATACGGCTCACGAATTGCCTCTTGAAAAACTTGGCGCGGTGGAAGCCGCCGAGTTTATGGGCGTTTCACATGGACAGGTTTTCAAGACGATTGTGATCGTGCGTGAAAAAAAGAAACCTGTGCTGGCGCTTGTGTCTGGCCCGCGCGTGGTGGATTTGAAATTGCTGGCGGCGTTTCTGGGTGAAAAAAAAGTGCATTTGCCAACGGAGCGCGAAGCCGAGCAATTGACGGGACTGCAAGCGGGCGGGATTTCTGCGCTGGCGTTGATCAATAAAGGTTTTCAAGTGGTGATCGATTCTGTCGCGCAGGAGTATGAGCAAATTTATATTTCAGGCGGTCAGCGTGGATTGGATATTCAAGTAGGGGTTGCGGATCTGGTCAGGTTGACGAATGCGCGTGTGGGCGCGGTTAGTAAAGATGAACACATCACGTGAAAGTTGGGGATAAAAAAATACCAACTTCGATCTTCCTGTATGTATATAATACCCACGGTCACAAATTGCGCTTTCCACCCTCTGAAAAAGCGTAATTTGTGACCGAGTGCGGTATATCTCAAACTCGAGTGTTAATACGTAACAAAATCTCCGATCAGCCCGCCGTTGACCCAGACTGTATATCGCCCTGCTGAATAGACACCCAGCAGAATGGATGCATCAAATTGTTGGAAAACATTTTCACATTTCAATTTTGCATCCACAAGGCTGTAGATTTCGACCCTGATCTGATATTCGTCATTGGGCACTGCCACATTAATTCGTAGTTCATTACAGGTTCGCGGCAGGGATCCTAGAAATCTTAAATTAACACGCACGGGAGTAAGTTCTGCGCGCTCAGAAAGATCCAACGAGATTAGTTCCACACCGCCTATTTGCAGGTTGGCATCTTTCGACTGCGGCGCGTATGGATTATCCTCCGACTTGATCACAAACGGTGCGCTGGCAGTTGGGGTTGATTCTGGCGCAGACTGGGCAATACAGGCGCTTAATATCATAGCGAAAATTAAAAGATGCTTTTTCATGGTTCTATTTAACCACAAAGGTTTGTATTGAGCTTGTCGAAAGTTCATAATTCAGGCGAAGCATTCACCCTGGCTCTTTCATGCTAAAATCTGCAAATGCTGATCCGTGTTAAATTGATTGCCAATTATCGTGAAGCCCTGCCGCCCGAAGCAAAAAATGGCGTCGTGGATTTGGATGTCCCGCATGGCACAACCGTCTATGATGCAATTTCACGCTTTGATATTCCACTCGACGACACAAGCGTGATCGTGCTAAACGGCTTGACCGTTGACATGAGTACGCCGCTGGTTGAAGGCGACATGGTCACAGCTTTTTCTGCGATTGCCGGCGGATAGTTTTTTTTAGCGTGAAAGGCAAATCTGGACATGTCACCCGCCGAACTGATATAACAACACGCCCGCCGCGACAGCAAGATTAAGCGAGCTGACACGCCCCTGCATCGGCAGTGACACAGTTACATCACAGGCAGAGACTTGCTCAGGAGACAATCCTTTTTGCTCATTGCCCAGCATCAATATCCACGGGGCTTGCGGAGTGAAGGTGCGGTAATCCAGATCGGCTTTGGCTGATGTGCCGATCAAGTGATATTTCTCATCTTTTGACCATGCAATAAATTTATCAAAGGAAGTTTGAATGATCAGCTTCCAGAATAATGTGCCCATGCTGGCACGGATCACACTGGGATGATACAACTCCACGCCGCCATCAAGCAGGAAGAGCGCATCCGCGTTGACGGCATCCAGTGTGCGCAGAATGGTGCCGACATTGCCGGGGTCTTGCGGAGCCACCAGCGCAACCGCGCGCGTGAATGGTTTTACATCGATCAAGCGACTCTTGCGCTGATGAACAATGGCGATAATTCCCTGCGGATTTTCCTTATCAGCCAATGATTCCATCACTTGTGAAGTAACAGGCTGAGGCTTGAAAGAGAAGCGGGTGATCAAATCATGCGCGAAGGGGCTGGTTAATACGCCTGATGAATACAGAATCGTTTCAACATCCCAGCCGGCTTCTATCGCTTCGCCTACATGGTGAATCCCTTCAACAAGAAATAATCCGCTGTCGTTGCGGGCTTTCTTTTGGTGTAAAGCGCGCGCCTGCTTAATCAGCGAATTGCTCGGACTGGTAATCAATGGTTTTTGCATAACCCTATTGTAAATGATTACATTACGTCATACGGGTTAAATATAAAAAGATTACGGCGCAACTACAGTCAATTTTCCGACCATGCCCGCCACAAAATGGCCTGCTGTGCCGCACACAATTTGGTATTCACCAGGTTCTGTGGGAGCCGTAAAAGTGGCGGTGACTTTTTTCCCTGGCTCTGCTTCAACTTCCCAATAGATATTGCCTTCGTCTTCATCGCCGAAATCAGTACCAATCGTTTCGCCCAGTTTCATAATCACAAATTCATGGACTACCGCACCATCATTTTGGGCGTTGATGGTAACCTCCTGCCCGGCAGGGATGCGAAACACCTCCGGCGTGAAATGAAATTCGGTAAAGACAACGTCAATGGTGGTGGCTGCACCGCCGCCGCCACAAGCCGAAAGAACAAACACAAAAATCAACACAAGGGACAAAAATATTTTTTTCATGGCACACACTCTCCTTTAGTAGAATTTAGGAACAACCCTAGAAATAGTGTACATGATTAAGCAACATAATACAACTTGTCTTTTATATAAATCAAACCAACTTCAAAATTGAAGTACACTTAATGAAATTCAAACTAACGCAAATGACCTTATAGAAATATCGAGGAGAACCCATGACCACTCTTACGCAAAAAAACACCCAAACCAATTTCTGGCAATACGCCCTTTGGCTCGCAATTTTCACCGTGTTCTACAACATCGCCGAAGGAATAATTTCAATTTTCTTTGGCATCAGCGATGAAGCATTGACTCTCTTCGGCTTCGGCGTAGACTCGTTTATTGAAGTGATGTCTGGCCTTGGGATTCTCGCCATGGTGATTCGCATTCGGCAAAATCCTGATGCGCCCCGTTCACGTTTCGAAATCACTGCCCTGCGCGTAACGGGCACGGCGTTTTACTTATTGGCCGTAGGGCTCGGCGCAAGCGCCATCTACAATTTATTCAGCGCGCATAAACCAACCACCACCCTGCCTGGGTTAATCATTTCCCTTATATCAATCGCAGTGATGTGGCTGCTCGTGATGGGCAAACGCAAAGTTGGGCGCGCGCTCAACTCCATTCCCATTCTCGCGGATGCGAACTGCACGCTCGTTTGTATTTATATGTCTGTGATCTTGCTGATCTCCAGCGTGGTCTATCAAATCACGGGCTTTGGTTTTGTAGATAGCATCGGCGCGTTAGGCTTGATCTACTTTTCAGTCAAAGAAGGCCGCGAGGCTTTTGACAAAGCCAATGGCATTGAATGTGCCTGCGAAGACGAAGAGTGCAAGGAATAAGAATTAATTCTCTACAATACATTTTCATAGCTTGACGCACCGCAGACTGCCGTCTGCGGTCGTTTATAATTACAAGTATGAAATATCTCCGCTGGCTGGTGTGCGCGCATCTTCTTTTTCTAACGGCATGTCAGCCGCTTTCTTCTTCAATTACGATCTTTGATGGGAATCAAATGTATCGCGTCGCATCCAGTGAAAGAGTCTTGATTCCATTGTTGGTACAGGCTGGGATCATCCTCGGCCCAAATGACAGAGTACTCGTTAATGGGATGAATACCCCGCTCGATCAAACTCAACTGGAAGCTGGCACGCTCACGATACAGATTCGCCGCGCTGTGACATTAACCGTCAACACGCTGCAAGGACAGCAAACCATTTCCACTTCCGCGCTTACCGTGGGACAGGCGTTAGGGGAAGCGGGTTTTACTTTATCCAAAAATGATTTGATCTCTCCAGCGGCTGAAACACCGATCACACAGTCGCTAACTGTCACCTTCACTCCTGCACGCGATTTGACAATTTTTATGGGCGATAACGTAATGAATATCCGCTCGGCTGCGGAGACCGTTGGCGAAGCATTGGCCGAGGCTGGGATTCCGCTGGTAGGCTTTGACACCAGCTCCCCGTTTGAGAGCGAAGCGCTTCCGTCTGATGGACAAATCCGCGTGGTGCGAGTCTATGAATCTACAAGCGTGGCGTTGGAGCCAATCCCGTTTGAGGTGGAAGTCGTTGATTCGGTGGATGTCGCATTTGGGCAGGAGGAAACACTTCAACCCGGCTTGAATGGGATTGCGATGGTGCGCACACGCATCCGCTACGAAGATGGAAAAGAAGTGAGCCGCGTAACCGAAAACGAGACGGTACTGCGTGAACCGCAAAATCGCATTGTAGCCAGCGGATCTAAAATTGTGCTTGCGCCGGCCGGCGGCGAAATTCCATACGAGTATTGGTATGCGACAGAAATGTATGCTTCGGTCTATTCACCTTGCGCATCGGGCACAGGTGGCTGCTCCTATGGAACTGCGAGCGGCGCGCGCGCGGGTCAGGGAATTGTGGCAGTGGATTACTCGATCTATAGTTACCTGGCGGGCATGAAGGTTTATATCCCCGGCTATGGGGTTGCCACCATCGGCGATACGGGCGGTGGGCCGATTATTGAAACCGCGTTTGGTGTGCCGCGCACAAAATGGATTGACCTTGGATTCAACGAAGGCGAGCTGCAAAACATGACAGGTTGGGTCACGGTTTATTTTCTTGCGCCCGCGCCCGCCGAAGTTCCATATTTCTTGAAATAATTTTTTTTGTAAAATTTTCATCTGAGCGGCTCCACATCAAAATATAGTTGAAAGTAAATTAAGCATATGATACGATCACAAAAAAATATTATTACTGGTCTTACCGTTATCGCCCTTACACTTGCCATCGGGTTGGGAATTTACGCATACCAAAACTATCAGGTGTTTGCGAAACAACCGCTTGGGCCTGCGCTTCCATTTTCACAATTGCTTCTCCCGCCCACATGGACTCCCACGGTGGGCACACCCTCGGGTTCAGTAACGCTTGTGCCCACGATCTCGATCCCAGCCACCCTCACGCCCCAGCCCATTTGCGGCGGCCCCTATCTTATGAACATCGTCGCCATCGGCGCGGATTCACGCTCTGATAATTATCAATACGGCTTGGGAGATGCAATACGTCTGGTGCGTGTCGATTTCGTTACGCCAAAAATAACCATTCTCGAATTTCCGCGGGACTTGTGGGTAAAGATTCCACACATCGCCGATAATCTGGATGGGCTTGATGAAGGAAAATTAAATCAAGCCTATTTATTCGGCCAGCCCGGCGACGGCTTTCATTATTGGGATGACCCAAGCGCCGGCCCGGGGCTGCTTTCATTAACGCTTAATCTCAACTTTGGCGTGCAAACCGATCATTATGTAGCGGTCAACATGCGCACTTTCGTCAACATTATCAATGCAGTAGATGGGATTGATGTCCACGTAAAAGACAATAGCATGGCACGCAACACAGGCTTATCCATTGGAAACAATCATCTGGATGGCGCTCAGGCGCTCAAGGTGGCGCGCAATCGCGAAGAAGGCGGCTTCCAACGCGCGAACAATCAAAATATCGTCTTGTGTGCGCTGCGAAAAAAAATAGTCAGCCCGAGCGTGGTGACACAAATCCCCGAATTGATCGAATCATTCCGAGATAATATCCTGACAGATTTCACCCCCGAACAACTCGGTCAACTGGCCTGCCTCGGCACAAGAATGCCATTGCAAAATATCATCTTCGCCAGTTTTCCTCAAGAAATTTTTACGCCCACGCGCCACATCCCCGATGTCTACGGCAACAACCCCAAAGGAACTTTCATCTGGGATGTCGATTTCAACATCCTGCGCGATTATGTCACACGCTTCCACGCAGGCACATGGCCTGAACCCAAAATCAACATCCCCACCACAGAAGATGATACCGAGGTCGTTTGCGAATGAACAACTACAACTCCATCCCCACGCTCGATGCAGTCGCGGCGCTTAAGCGTTTTCACATCCGCGCTGATAAAAGCCTTGGTCAAAATTTTTTACAGGATTCCTCCGCCTTGGAAAAAATCGCCCTCGCCGCAGAAATTCAGGCGGATGACTGCGTCTTGGAAATTGGTCCCGGCCTCGGCAGTTTAACGCGCTATTTGGCTGTCTCTGCCAAAGAAGTGACAGCGATCGAACTGGACCACGACATGCTCGCCCCACTAAAAGCAGTTCTCACGCCTTATCAGAACGTGCGCGTGATCCACGGTGACATTCTCAAAACATCCGTTTCAGAAATCATTCACACACCCAATTATCTGGTGGCCGCGAACATTCCCTATTACATAACATCTGCTGTCATTCGGCATCTGCTTGAAAGCGATCCGAAACCACGCCGCATCGTACTCACCATTCAAAAAGAAGTTGCCAAACGCATCTGCGCCAAAGCCGGCGACCTGAGCCTGTTAGCCTTAAGTGTGCAAGTATATGGAAAACCCAGCATCGCGGCCATTATCCCTGCCGAAGCATTTCACCCCGTCCCCAAAGTAGATTCAGCGATCCTGCGAATTGATATTTACGAAGAAACGCTTATCCCAAATGAATTACTTAAAACCTTCTTCACACTCATCAAAGCTGGCTTCAGCCAAAAGCGTAAAACATTGCGTAACTCCCTATCGTCGGGGTTACACATCCCCACTACAGAATCTGAAGCGCTGCTCACTTCTGCAAACGTAGACTTCATGCGCAGAGCAGAGACTCTCTCGATTGACGAATGGAAAGGATTGTGCGAAATCCTAAAAGGTAAAAAATCGCAATCCATCGCGTAGCATTCAAAAAAAGAAATAAAAAAAGCCTCACGGATGAATATCCGTGAGGCTTTTTTGTAAATCTAAAATCCTAAATCGTAAATAGATTTAGGTTCCCTCTTCCCAGGAGCTTAGGTAGTGCAACTGCTCAGCCGAGAGAAC